>Ga0163163_10000057_pt1 | contig 124939 bp, 104 predicted proteins | sample S65metaG_FD_119766 | JGI IMG/M metagenome (GOLD analysis project Ga0163163, IMG submission 119766) | Switchgrass rhizosphere microbial communities from Kellogg Biological Station, Michigan, USA - S6-5 metaG | ecosystem: Host-associated > Plants > Roots > Rhizosphere > Soil | place: USA...
TCACCGGTGCGTGCTCAAATGGTGACAGGAATATGGCATGGAAAAATAGATAAACAAAAAGTAGAAGTTAAAATGGTTCAAAATGGCGATAGCCTCGCTGGTACTGCCTATTATTTTGAATCTGCAACACGTTATCGCCGATATAGCATTAAAGGATACCTGGATGAGACTGACAATAGTGTGGTGTGGTGGGACGATCAATTGCTGGAAGACAAGACAAAAGGACTCAATCTTTTTTCAAGGAATAAACAAAATTCATCAAGAGCGGATTTTAATTGCCCGGGTGGGGGGGTGATGATGCTCGATGGGAAAATGTATACTGACGAGGATCAGCGGAAACCTGACGGAGAGGTTCACCTCAGCAAAGTAGATAAGGCATCTTTCAAAGATGAATGGGACGATATCATCGAAGATTATACTGCAGGAACAAATGACCCCGATATGATCGACAGCATTTCCCAAATCTCGCAAAATCCTGTCGCTATTGAAAAACCTATGGAGACGGCCACTCAGGATAAACCAAAAACGAATTCAAATCCAATTACCAAAAATGAAGAACCTGTCAAAAAAGAGATCATCAGTGTACCTGTTGCTAAGCCGGAAAATAAGGTGGAACCAAATATTACTCCACCAACTATTGAACAAAAGTTTACAAGCCGTGAAAAGATCTTCAACAAAGAAATTCCTATAAGCGGAGATTCCATTGAGCTCGACTTTTATGACAATGCTGAAATTGACGGAGATTCCATTTCACTATTTTTAAATGGCAAGCTCATTTTTGAGCATATTCGTCTCACGGAAAAGGCCTACAAAGTGAAATTTCCTTTGAGTGAGCTCCAGGAAAGTAATGAATTGATCATGGTAGCCGAAAATCTTGGAGCTATTCCTCCCAATACTTCTTACATGATTGCTCTTGTTGGGGAAAAACGGTATGATGCTCAGCTGGCAAGCACGGAAAATAGCAGTGCGATGATCAAATTGGTGAAGAAAAATCCTTAAGGCAGAAATTATTCCAGATAAAGTTTATAAGAGCCTGAGATCTCATCTTGGTTTTGCTTATCCCAGACCCGGAAAGTGACTGTAAAAAAATCATACCACTTATCGATCGCTATTATTCTTGCACTCAGCGTAAGAGGCCTTGAGTCCTCACTGCTTAAACCATTAGCATAACCTTTAAATAAATTCCTTTGGTCAAGCAGCTGCTTTCCATTGCTCGTGGCGATCTGCTCTTCAGCATCAACATATACTTTTTCGTCTTTTTTTGCCAGCAGCCACAATTAACCCGAGTCCGACCCACTGACCCAAGTCAACTTTATTATTGGAAGGAAACCAACTTGCCATCTTCAAAGAGACGAAAGGCTTGTTCCACTTTCAACCCGTTTTCCTTAAACTGGATGCCGTTGACTTTTACTTCGCAGGAAACAAGAAGAAGAGAACTAAGAAGAAAGTTTATGATTTTCCTCATAAGAGTTCTATACTACTACGTTCACCATCTTATTCTTTACATAGATAACTTTTTTTGGTGATTTTCCATCCATCCATTTTTTCACAACTTCGTTAGCGAGTACTATTTCTTCCACCTGCTGCTGGGTTGCATCCAAAGCGATGGTTAACTCGGTCCTCGTTTTCCCATTAATGGCAACAGGATAAGTTTTGGAAGATTCTTTTACGTATTTCTCTTCAAACGCTGGATAAGCCGCATCAACAACCGAGGTTTTGTGACCTAGCAAATGCCAAAGTTCTTCTGCAATGTGCGGAGCGTAAGGAGCCAGTAAAATGACCAGTGGTTCAAGGACAGAACGCTTGTGACATTTCAGATCAGTCAATTCGTTCGTTGCGATCATAAACGCACTCACTCCTGTATTAAAAGAAAATCTCTCGGTGTCTTCTTCGATCTTTTTAATGGTTTTATGAAGCACTTTTAATTCCTCATTCGTCGCTGTTTCATCAGTGATGATCAATCCCTTTTCTTCGTCAGCGAACAAGCGCCAGAATTTTTTCAGGAAACGGTGAACTCCTTCGATCCCTTTTGTATCCCAGGGTTTACTCATTTCCACAGGGCCGAGAAACATTTCATACATACGGAAAGTGTCCGCACCATACTTATGCACAAGATCATCGGGGTTTACAACATTAAATTTTGATTTGGACATTTTTTCGATCTCAACCTCGCACACGGGCTCTTCGGTACCTTCATATGAATCTTTCAATGCGAGTTTATAGTCGCCAAAAATAAAAATCGAATTTTCATATTCTTTGCGCCAGTTTCTAAATGCATTTATATCAAGATTTACACCATCTACGATGTTAACATCTACATGCAACTTGATGAAATCATATCTCAAATTTCCGTTAATCTTTCTTTCGGAATCAAAAATTGAAACAACATCTGAAATCGTCTCGTCTAATTTTCTAATTGCATTTAAATCATTTGAGATAATTAGATCGCAAATATTTTTTGTTACAAATATTGGCGGCAAAATTTTGGAAAATAATGTCCCATGCTCAAAATCACTCGTTTTAAAAACAATCTTGTAAATCAACCTGGAACTCCCCTGTATCATCCCCTGGTTCACTAATCTTTTATAGGGCTCTTCGTGACCGATCCATCCGCGGTCGTACAAAAACTTTGTCCACATGCGGCTGTACAGTAAATGTCCCACGGCGTGCTCCGTGCCGCCAATGTAGAGATCGACCTGTCCCCAGTAATCGGAACATTTTCGATCACAAAACTCTTTTTCATTGTCGGGATCCATATAGCGAAGAAAGTACCACGATGATCCTGCATAACCCGGCATCGTGTTCGTTTCTAAATTCTTTGCCGTCCACTCAGGAATGTTTGCTAACGGCCCTTCTCCTTCAGGTCCCGGTTTATACGATTCAACATAAGGCAACTTCAGCGGTAGTTCTTCCTCATCAAGCGGGTAGGCGATGCCATTTTTCCAAACTATGGGAAATGGTTCACCCCAGTAACGCTGACGACTGAACGCCGCATCTCGCATTTTATAATTCACTTTTCTCTCGCCAATTCCAAGTTTTTCAATTTCTTTGATCACCACTCCAATCGCGTCCCTCATTACCAGACCATTTAAAAAATCTGAGTTTTCAAGAATGGCATCTTTCGTCGGATTTGCTTCCTCATCCTTGTAATGCGACCCAATAATATTTGTGATCTCCAATCCAAAATGTTTCGCAAACTTGTGGTCCCGTTCGTCTCCACAGGGTACAGCCATGATCGCTCCGGTTCCATATCCAATCAACACATATTCACTGATCCAGATCGGTATTTTTTTTCCGCTGAATGGATGAAGACAATAAGCCCCGGTAAAAACGCCACTGATCTTTTTTTCTGCCATCCTTTCCCTTTCACTGCGGCTTTTTACATAAGTTATGTATTCTTCAACTGCCTGTTTTTGTTCAGTAGTAGTTATCTGATCTACCAGGTCATGTTCCGGTGCGATCACCACAAAGTCAACCCCAAAGATGGTATCAGGGCGAGTAGTATAGACACGAATAGTTGCCCCACCTAAATCCTCCCCTAAAGGGAGAACTTGCGCATGTTCATCTTTCGGTGGGGATGGGGCCTCTATGCGAAACTCAATCTCTGCTCCCTCACTCTTCCCTATCCAGTTCGTCTGCATCTCTTTCATCGACTCGCTGAAATCCACTGCCAGCAAGCCTTCCAGGAGACGATCAGCATACTCTGTTATGCGCAAATACCACTGACGCAATTTCTTTTTTACAACGGGATAACCGCCGCGTTCGCTGACTCCATTGATCACTTCATCATTGGCAAGCACGGTTCCCAATGCTTCGCACCAGTTCACTTCACCATAACCACAATAAGACAGGCGATACTCCATCAAAATATCCTGTTTCGTTTTCTCGCCAAATGCTTTCCACTGACCAGCAGAAAATTTTCCTTGCAGCATTTCAAAATCAGGATTTCGTTCTTCAAACTTTGCATCTGGCACCGGATGATTCTTATTGCCTTCCTTTTCAAATGCAGCAATCAGATTTTCAATTGGCTCTGCCTTATTAGTAATCCGGTTATAAAAACTTTTAAATAGCTGCAAAAAGATCCATTGGGTCCATTTATAAAATTTCGGATCGCTGGTCCGTACTTCGCGGCTCCAGTCAAAAGAAAAGCCGATATTATCAAGTTGTTTGCGAAAATTACTGATGTTATTTTCCGTTGAAACTGTCGGGTGAATGCCATGCTCAATTGCATATTGCTCAGCAGGCAGACCAAATGCATCATATCCCATCGGGTGCAATACATTAAAACCTTTGAGTCGCTTGAACCGCGCATAAATATCGCTGGCTATATAACCAAGTGGATGCCCCACGTGCAACCCGGCGCCGCTTGGATATGGAAACATATCCAGTGCATAATATTTCGGCTTGGACGATTCATTACTTACTTTGTAAATATCGTTCTCCTTCCACCACTGCTGCCACCTTTTTTCAATATCACGAAAGTTATATTCCATACTTTATTCCGTATTCAATATTCTGTATTTCTTAATATCATTTATGTTCCCTGCGATTTACTGCCCTCACCGTCCCTTGCGTCTTACTCTTCAGCATCTTTAATTCTTATGGTCTAAGAAAGTTCTTAGCGATCCTTTGTGTCCCTGCCTGTCGGTCCGAAGGACTCCTTTGGAGCAGGCAGGTTTGTGGCTCAAATAAGATACACAAAGAACAGAACGATAAAAGCGTATATGCCGGTAGGCAGGGAGCGTGGCAACATCAGTCGATTAAAGGCTACCTGTTGCCAAGCTCAATGTGAAAGAAGACTTAAAAAAAATCCATCTTTCATTTCCTTGTTCACTTCCGGCAATATAATGCCAATGCCTTCGTTTTTGGGAGTGACAAAAATACGGATTGCCCTCTTAAATATTTTAAATCTGCTATTTTTGCGCAACCCATAAATTCTCCGAAGGAGCTCCTTCGGAACAAATTCACTAGCATGAGTCAAGCCGGAAAAGCATCGATCAAACGCGGAAAACCTTCTTACTTTATGGCCATCCTGGGGGTCACCATTGTGTTGTGCCTGTTTGGATTGATCGGCTTATTGACAATTAACGGAAGAAAGCTGATTCAAAATATTAAAGAAAGCGTGGAAGTGCATGTCTTCCTCAAACAAAATATCAAGGACAGTTCACGCATCAACCTGCAGAATTATATCGCTTCAAAGCCTTACACAAAAAGTATAAAATACACCGACAAGGAAACTGCCAAAAAGGAATGGGTAAAAAGCGGAGGAGAAGATTTTACAGAATTTATTGATAACAGCCTGCTGCCTCCGAGTATTGATTTTACATTAAAAAACGAATTTGTTGACTCTGCTCAACTTGTCAACATCCAGGCCGATGTCGCTCAAAATCCAATCGTGGATGAAGTACGCTTTCCGAGTGCAGTTGTGAATTCGATGATGAAAAATTTCAGGAATATAGGGATCGTCCTGGGAGTAGTAGCTATCCTGATCGCCGTCATGGTTATTATCCTCATCGATAATACCATCCGGTTAGCCATGTTCAGCAATCGTTTTTTGATAAAAACGATGCAAATGGTAGGCGCAACCCGTTGGTTTATTGCCAAGCCGCTTGATATGAGAGCCATTGCAAACGGCGCTCTCAGTGGTCTGATTGCCACGATCATCGTCTATTTTTTGTTGATCCTGGCAGAAAACTTTTTTGACGGGTTCAAAAAATTGCATGACACCAACATGATGATATTGTTGGCCATCGTCCTTATTCTATTAGGCATTGGGATTACTTTGTTCAGTACTCACCGTAGTGTTTTAAAATACCTGCGGATGAAACTGGACGATCTTTACTAGATGATAGTTTGCAAAATGACAGATGATAGTTAGGTCTGAAGGCACCTATCATCTATCCACTATCATCTATCATCTTATTTACTATATTGCACCCCTTAATTATTTCTATGGCTGAAAAGAAATCTCCTGCGGCTTCAAAAGAGACAAGGTCGTTTCCCATTTTTGAGAAAGAAAATTATCTATGGATGCTTGGTGGCATTGTGATTATGGCAATTGGGTTGCTCTTGATGGTAGGTGGCAAAAGTGATGATCCTAACCAGTTTCATCCAGACCAGGTTTACAGCACAACACGAATAACCGTTGCCCCGATCCTGATCATTGCCGGTCTTGTAGTTGAATGCTTTGCGCTCTTCAGAAAATCAAAAACAAAAGAATAACTCCCATTACGTAACTCTCTCAATGACTCAATTAAATTACATGCTGCGGTACATCATGGGTCATTACTCTATTTCACATTTATAGTATGGACATCATTCAAACGATCATTATTGCCGTCGTAGAAGGCCTCACCGAATTTCTTCCGGTTTCCAGCACTGCTCACATGAAGTTTGCGAACCCCCTAATCGGTGTCACTCCTACACCCTTTACAAACATGTTTGAAATAGTGATCCAACTGGCGGCGATACTTTCCGTTGTTTTTGCTTATTCGAAAAAATTCTTTGATTTCAAACACCCGTCCTTTTATCTCAAGCTCATTGTAGCAGTGATTCCAGCTCTTGTTGCAGGGGCCTTATTAAAAAAATATATTGATAACGCTTTGGACAATCTCACATTTATAGCTTGCATCATGATCGCAGGTGGGGTCATTTTGCTTTTCATCGACAATTTTTTCAAAGCGAATACTATTGGTGAAGAAAACAACATTTCTTTCTCAAAAGCCTTTGTCATTGGATGTTTCCAGGTGTTGTCAGTGCTTTTCCCGGGATTAAGTCGCAGTGCTGCGACAATTATTGGAGGAATGACCCAGAAACTGACCAGGAATCTTGCTGCCGAATTTTCGTTCTTCCTGGCTGTGCCGACAATGTTTGCTGCTTCGGCCAAAAGTTTTTATGACGTTTATAAGGAACACCCCGAAGTACTGGTAAAAAATAATATGACCACTTTAGGTATTGGTGCGGTGATCGCTTTTGTCGTCGCTTTGCTTGCCATTCGCTTCTTTATAAATTACCTCCAAAAACACGGGTTTAAGATCTTCGGCTTCTATAGGATTATTCTGGGCATTGTGATGCTTGTTCTTCTTTTTACAGGCGTCATTCATAATAATTAGATCACATCAGTTTCGGATTTAGTCTTTATTCCTTCAAATCATTATTTTTAATGATCAAACAACTACCATGGAAACGGCCACCAAAAAAGTCATTAACGGTTGGGCCATGTACGATTGGGCCAACTCTGCTTATAATTTAGTCATCACTTCCACCATTTTTCCGGCATATTATGTAGGTATCACTGCCGCTTCTCACGCGGGAGAGAAATCGTACGTCTATTTTTTTGGACGAAGGTTTATTAATACGGCGCTACAAGATTATGCACTGGCGGTTGTGTTTGTTATAGTAGCGTTCACTTCTCCTGTTTTAAGTTCAATTGCCGATTACAAGCGAAACAAGAAAAATTGGATGAAGGCTTTTTGCTATGTCGGGTCGGCGGCATGTATCGCCTTGTTTTGGTTTACAAAGGGAAATGCTGTGATCACGCCTGGTGAGCTGGCATTCGGAATCATCTCATTTGCTATTGCTGCCCTGGGCTTCTGGGGGAGCCTTGTTTTTTATAATTCCTATTTACCTGATATAGCAGCACCGGAGGACCAGGATCGGATCAGTGCAAAGGGTTATGCCTTAGGATATGTTGGAAGCGTTTTACTGCAAATTATTTGCTTTGTAATCATTCTAAAACCAACATGGTTTGGTTTTAGCGAGACAGGAACAACCGCTGTGCGATTATCTTTTTTATTGACGGGCTTATGGTGGTTGGGATTTGCACAGATCACTTTCAGAGTGTTGCCAACGACAGCAAAAACAGAGCGCAAATTAAAAAGGAATGTATTACTGAACGGGTTCCATGAATTAAGTCTTGTGTGGGTACAGCTTAAGCAGATGCCGTCATTGAGAAGGTTTTTGCTGAGCTTCTTTTTGTACAGCATGGGAGTTCAGACCGTAATGTTGGTTGCAGCCGGATTCGGCGCGAAGGAAATATTTCCTGATCCGAAAGATCAACCGAAACTTTTAGCGACAATCATCATTATCCAACTGGTAGCCATGGTTGGCGCCTGGTTGATGAGCCGGCTTAGCAAACGGATAGGTAACTGGTGGGTTATAACAATTGCAGTGATCGTCTGGATAGGGATTTGTGTGGGTGCCTATTTGGTAAAGACACAAATGATGTTTTATGTATTGGCTGCCATTGTGGGATTAGTAATGGGAGGAATACAAAGTATGAGCCGAAGCACCTATAGTAAATTAATGCCGGAAACACAGGATACGACTTCATTCTTCAGCTTTTATGATGTAACTGAAAAGATTGCGCTGGTGATCGGTACTTTTGTCTTTGGCTTTGTTGAAGAGCAAAGCGGCAGCATGCGAAACAGCGTTTTTGCATTGGGAAGTTTCTTTATTGCCAGTATTATTGCACTCATATATGCAAAACCTGCCTATGAAAAGAGGATGGCAGAGTTGCGGAAAGCATGATCTATGAGATTATATTCTATCAACACCGGTTACTTCAAATTGGATGGAGGTGCCATGTTTGGTGTCGTTCCAAAATCGATCTGGAATAGGATCAATCCTGCTGATGAAAACAATATGTGTAGCTGGGCTTTGCGTTGTCTATTGATTGAGGATGGAAAAAGATTGCTCCTTATCGACAATGGAATGGGTGATAAACAGGATGCAAAATTTTTCAGCTACTATTATTTGCATGGAGATGACACTCTTGATAAATCGTTGGCCAAATGCGGTTTTCACAGGGACGATATTACTGATGTTTTCCTTACTCATTTACATTTTGATCATTGCGGCGGTTCGATCATTCGCGACGGCGATAAATTCGTTCCGGCCTTTAAAAATGCAAGTTATTGGAGTAACGAGCGGCATTGGGAAACCGCAACCAACCCCAATGAGAGAGAGAAGGCAAGTTTTTTGAAGGAAAATATCTTACCATTAAAAGAAAGTGGACAATTAAAAATGGTGCATGGTGACGGGTCAATAGTGAATGGACGTCTGCCAGATATTGTTTCAGAAATCATTCCAGGTTTGTCTTTAAAAATTGTCAATGGCCATACGGAAGCCATGATGCTTCCCAAAATAAAGTATGGCGACAAACAAGTCGCCTTCATGGCTGATCTTCTACCTTCGCAGGGTCATATTCCAATTCCTTATATAATGGCTTATGATATGCAGCCGTTAATAACGCTCAATGAAAAGAAAGCTTTTCTAAATGAAGCTTTGGAAAATAATTACATTCTTTTCTTCGAACACGATCCGCAGTTTGAATGTTGCACGCTTCACCAAACTGAAAGAGGAATAAGACCAAGCCGGTTCTTTAAACTTGACGAAATTCAATAAAAAAGGGCGGCCAATTAGCCGCCCTTCACTTTGATCAATGACGTAAGCGGATAGCGAAGGTTTTTACTACTCATCATATCCACTTTTACTTTACCTACTACAATCGGGCTTTCAATGCGTATCGGTATACGATTAGAATCATCAGAGACCCAAACCGTCATTTTTTCTCCACCTTGAAAAATGGTCCCTTTAATCAGTAAGGGTTTGAACTTGATAGCTTTGAATTTCCCATATTTCGTTTTTACTGTTTCCTTTCCCAGGTAGCGGATATACATACTGTACACTTCATTGTCGAGGAACATCGAGAAGGGGATCTTGTCGTTCACATTGTATTTACTGAAATCAATATTGCGTGCGTAATATACAGCGCTTAGCACATCTTGCACGCAATCGGGAACCTTAAACACACCTTCCGTGGTCACGGCCGTATTGGCATTAGGGTTGAAAGTGATGTTCTCATACTTTTTGTATCCGCCTTCATCCACATTTCTCAAAAATTTCAAGGGCTGTAATGAACCTGTGTCGATAAATGTCTCATACTTATCTCTCACCTTATATATCCAGTCATAGGATGGATTTGTTTTTCCAACCCCTGCTATGTGATAAACGGGTCGTCCATTCATTTTCTCAAGAACATTTGTAAATGTCGCATTGCCGGCATCGATATAAATTCCCGCCACAGCATAGTAAACAGTATATGAAATTTCTTCACCTGCCTGGAACGAAGTATTCCTTATTCCGCAAAATTCATCATCAGGAGCCTTCCCCTTTATTGTGAATGCCATCGAGATAAGCGCAAATAAACTTAAGGCCTTAATTCCTTTCATTTCGGTTTTTAAATATTTTGATACTCAGTATTAGTAAACTGCCTGCAATTGCAGGCAATACAAGATTTATGATCCAAATTGTTGCTGTCGCTATGCTTATTCCGAGGCTATTTGTACTAAACAAACCAATTAATTTTAAACTTACTTTACCACGAAGACCCAATTCGGCAATCGCAAAAGTAGGAATGATAGCCAGCACTAAAAAAATCACGCTTACCGCCCAAAAACATTGCCACCATCCTGTATTTACTTCAAACAAGCGAAAGAGCAAAAAATATTGTACGACAAATACAATATACCGGATTGCTGAAAGAGACAATAATTTCAAAAGCAAAGTTGCATCTATGTCCTTCAAGGAACTTATCAGCCAGGAATAACGACTACTGTTTCGCAATTTATCAACCAGGTTTATAACTAGTGTGAGCCGGAAATAAAATCCTGTTAAAATCAGCAAGGCAATGATAGTTCCATATTGTAAGGCCTGGAGCCAATATAATTCCGGGGCTTGAATTATATTGCCGGCTTCAATATTCGTCCTGATAAAAAATAGGCCTGCAGATCCGGCTAATAAGGTGACGATTAGCTGACTCATGCTGCTGACGATAGTCAGTGAGATCACACGTAGGCGGTTACCTTCCTCCATGTACAAAATCCGTCCAAGATATTCACCGATCCTGTTGGGCGTGCTTACAGAAAACGAAACGCCGGATAAGATCGCCCTGAAAGACCTGGAGAAACTTACTGGCTGAACTTTCTGAATCGAAATTTTCCATTTCAAGGCTTCAATGGACCAATTGATGATCATTAATGAAATCACAATAGCGAGATCCCAGATCTCTGCGCTTTGTAAAGACTGCTTGATTTTTATCCATGAAGTTTCCAGGTCAGGCTGATGTTTTACCTGGTTGTAGATTGAATAAGATAACCAAAGGAATAATATCGGTCCAAGAAAATAGTTGAGGAAGATTTTGATATTTTTGTTTAGCCTCATTAATCGGTAAAAATAAGTCCTCTTTGCAAAAGCCTTTTAAAATAATTCTCGGAATAGACCCCGGCACTTTGATGATGGGCTATGGAATTATCGAAGTATACAACAATCAAATTCGTTTAAAGGAAATGAATGTTCTGAAGTTATCGGGGAAAAAAGGTAGTCACGAGCGTCTTCAGCTCATCCATGAAAAAATCGTTTGTCTTATAGAAGAGCATCACCCGAATGAATTTGCGATCGAGGCTCCGTTTTTTGGAAAGAATGTCCAAAGTATGCTTAAACTCGGACGAGCACAGGGTGTGGCTATTGCTGCTGCCATGAGCGCAAAACTTTCGGTGACTGAATATTCACCAAAAAAAGTAAAGCAATCCATTACCGGTAATGGAAATGCAGACAAAGAACAGGTGTGGAAAATGCTCCAAAGAATTTTATTGTCGATGGGAAATGGTGGGATCTATGAAAAGCCCAGACATTTTGATGCCACCGATGCCCTCGCGGTAGCCGTCTGCCATCACTTCCAAAGTAACGCTGTGGTTAAATCAAACGGGGCAAAAAAGAAAAAGGAAAACAAAAAAATCAGTTGGGAAGAATTCATTAAGCAGCATCCCGAAAAGCTTCGTTTAAAGGTTTGATAGAATTTTTTGCTGTACTTTTTTTAATGAATCATCGGTTGCCCGGTCTTTAAGCTGTGTAAAATTGAGATCGTTTGATGAATTAATCGGGATCAGGTGGATATGCGCATGCGGGACTTCCAGGCCAATGACGGTGATGCCGCAACGATTACAAGGAAACGATTTTTCGATCGCTTTTGCAATGGGCTGTGCAAACTCAAGAATCTCACCTAAATATTCCGCGGGCAGGTCAAATAAATTATCAATTTCAATTTTAGGAACCACCAATACGTGTCCTTCACGTAATGGAGAAATATCAAGGAAGGCAAAGAATTTGTCATTCTCTGCAATCCGGTAACTGGGAATTTCCCTTGCTATAATTTTGGAAAAGAGCGTCATACCACCAAAGATTTTTGATTTTAGCCCCGATAAATATCGGGATATGCTGTTGAATTTCGTCCAACTAAAATTCGCCACAAACAAAAACTGCAATTTTAACTAGAACTGATAAACCTTAAAAGGCAAATCTAAAATCCTCAATCCAAAATCTAAAATGGAAGCCCGTAAAGCCTATCTATATTGATATGTCCTCTATCTTAAATATTATAACACCTGCGGGTGCCTGTACTTCAGCCACATCGCCTACTTTTTTTCCAAGCAAACCCTTCCCTATCGGAGAAGTTATTGAGATCTTTCCGGCCTTCAGATCAGCTTCTTTTTCACTCACAATTTTGTAAGTCATTTCTTTTTTTGTGCTGAGATTAATGACTTTTACTTTTGTGAGAATAGATACTTTGCTTGTATCAATTGACGTCTCATCAATGACCCTTGCATTAGCGATCTGTCCCTCCAGTAAAGCTATTTTTGCTTCGAGTAACCCTTGTGATTCCTTGGCCGCGTCATATTCTGCATTTTCTTTCAGATCACCTTTTTCCCTTGCCTCCGCAATAGCTCTTGAAGCGGCAGGACGCTCCACTCCTTTCATGTGCTGAAGCTCGGTCTTCATTTGTTCAAGAGTCTCTTTGGTTATGTACTGTATACCTGTCATAAATCCTCCTTGTCGTTGGTTCCTTTGGAACAAAAACAGAAAAAAATAACAACGCCCCAGTGGATGCTGAAGCGTTGTATTATTATCCACAAATATAGAAAAAATCTGAAAAACAGTAAAGGCTTACTTCCCGGGAAATAGCTTCCCGATCAACACCCTGGCCATTTTATAAAAGGCCTCGTGACTATAACCGGCAATATGCGGAGTGATTATTATGTTTGATTGATCCAATAACCAGTTTAATTGCTCCTGTTCCCCGGGTGAATAAGTTTCAAGTTTCTCATTCTCCAGGACATCCAGGGCTGCACCAGCGACCAAATTATTTTTTAAAGCATTGATGAGGCTGCCCAGCCTGACTATTTTACCCCTCGAAGTATTTAAAATCCACGGCTTTTGTTTTAATGACGAAAAAAAATCATCATTGGCCAAATGAAATGTTTCGTCAGTAAGAGGAATATGAAAACTTACCACATCGGCATACCTGCAGATCTGCTCAAGGCTTGCTTCCCTGATGTAGTCTTTTCCAAAACCAAATTTGTACTTATCGTAGGCCATCACAGTTACTGCAAAGGGCTTCAATAATGAAGCAAAGCTGCTGCCGGTGTTACCAAAACCAATGATACCCACGGTCCGGCCATTCAATTCATTCCCCGTGTTTTCCCGCCTCAACCATTTCCCCTGCCCTATCTCCTTAGCTGAAGAAGTGATATGGTTCATAAGGTCCAACAGTAACCCCAATGCGTGTTCTGCGACAGCGTTGCGGTTCCCCTCGGGGCTGCTTTCACATTGTATGCCTTTATTCTTTGCATATTCAAGATCGATCAGCTCCATTCCGCTGCCAAGTCGACCGATCCATTTTAAAGAGGAACCTTTGTCGAGAATTTCTTTGTCGATTTTTATTCTTGTAGTAATTATCAATCCTTCGACGTCGGCAATTTGATTTTTTAATTCTTCATAAGTGATGGCCTGTTGATACGATACATCATAACCACGCTTTTTTAACTCGGCAATTAAATACTCATGAACCGGCGCTGTTATGATCGCTTTCATACCTGTGTTCGAAAAAAAATTCTATTTCATGGCAAATGTAAGCTTCGCAAACTGCTGCACTGATAATTGTTCACCCCTTTTATTAAAGAGATCATCCTGCAACGTCTTTGGATCAAATAAATCTCTTACAGCGTTGCGCAATGTTTTTCGTCGCTGATTAAACGCAGCCTTAACCAACGTGAAAAAACTTTCTTCGGATCTCATTGCCGCATATTCAGTTTTTGGCTTCATACGGATAACCGCGCTTTTTACTTTTGGAGGTGGTTGAAAAGAATGCTCACTCACCTCAAATAAGTATTCAATGTCAAAAAATGCCTGGGTTAGCACACTGGTGATACCATACACTTTGCTGCCTTCCTTAGCAGCGATACGTTGAGCCACTTCCTTTTGAAACATGCCGACGGCACATCCGATATTATTTTTCCATTCGATTATTTTAAAAAGGATCTGGGTCGAAATATTGTAAGGAAAATTTCCAATGATCGTAAACGTTCCTTCAAACGGCTGCTTGATTTCCAAAAAATTTTTGTGAATGATTCTTTCCTTTAATTCAGGAAAGCTGAGCATCAAATGATCAACTTTTTCCGCATCCAGTTCTACGGCTTTAAAGTCTATTCCGGGGATCTTTATTAGGTATTTTGTAAGAGCACCTCCACCAGGTCCTATTTCAAGAAGCTGTATAAATGAACATTGCTGCAGCGATGAAACAATCTTTTTACAAACATTCTCATCTTTTAGAAAATGCTGTCCGAGCGACTTTTTAAGCCTGTACATTCGGCAAAAGTATAGTGATTGTCTACTATCTGCTGTAAAAAAGTTCCCCCTCCAAAAGGAAGGAGAACAAACGACCCAATATAGACACAACTCTTATTTTACCAACACGATTGTTTGTCGAAGCACTTCGTCACCAGTATAAACAGCTACCACATACATTCCTTGCTGCAATCTCGAAAGCTGATCAAAGCTGATAACATTTACGCCACTCTGCACATTGGCCTTCATTCTGCGTACAATTTTACCTGACATATCGAACATATGTACATCCACTGACCCGTTACTGGACACGTTAATTGCCATCTGCATTATATCATGAACGGGGTTCGGAATGATCGATAATTTTGTCAACGATGATCCAATAGGAATTCGGATCACCTGGCTGTAGCTGACGCCTCCATTTATCTTCACTATTTTTAATCGATAATAGACCGCATTAGGAAGCGACAAATGATCCAAATTGTCATAAGCAGCGTAGCTGGCCGATGATTTTATCTGACCATCAGCATTGGTATGATTTGCCACATTAAATGTTTTACCGTCAAAACTGCGCTCTATTTCGAAATATGACACGTTCTGATTATCAGCGATGGTCCAATCAAGTCGGGTTATGTTATTATTAATGGTTCCTTTGAAATCCAGAATTGTAGCATCAAGAACCCCACACTGCGAATCATAAACGATTGCCACAGTATCATAAGCGTAAGGATTACAGCCAGCAGACAGACGTTGAGTTACCATATAGTGACCGGGTGAATCAACGACGATATGGGGCCCGGTCGAAGAACCGACAATGTGGCCATCCGGTGTGGTCCATGTATACACTGAGGATGCAGATGGGTTTTGGACCTGGATTTGGCTTACTCCCATGCTGCCGCAAAAAATAGGCACATCAGCCAATGCTTCGGCTCTGGGCGCCAGGAACAAATCGATTGGTGCGACAAAGTCCTTTAATTCGGCCGTAAATGATGCAGATGCCCGGGTCTTTACAACGAGTCGGTTAAAAGGAGTTCCGCAAACATCGGTGCCAAACGTCGTTACAGGGTCAAGACCTAATTTCGTTAGGTTGACAGAGAATTCGATGAATTGACTTTGTGTGTATTTACCATTGGTTGTAGACGCTGGCGCCGGGTTAGTAAATTGAAGACTATTATCCTGCAACACAAGGCCAAAAGGACCTGACCATGTCGTACTAGGTGAGCCCAAGCCAGTATAGAATGTTCCTGCCACTTTGGGTGTTATGCTTGCGTAGCCGTATAAAGAACCGGAACTTGCACCATCGAACAGGCCTCCCCAGCTAAACGCGGTGGGAGTAATTGTTTGCCAGTCGCTCCTTTTGACCCATATCCTGGCCTCAATATTACTTAACACATTGGTACTTTGGAATTCACCATTGAAAATAATGTCGCCTGGCGACGTGATATTTCCGGCTGCATCAAACTTCCAACTCGTATGACCCTCATCCGGCCCATATCCATACCAGTGTTGGGAAACCCTGTCATAGGAAATATCAGTCTGATACATTTCAAAATCAAAGTATCGGTTACCTGTCGTGTTAACAAGCGATATACCCCCGAACATCCACAGCGAATCAGTTGTGTTAGGTCCTGCTCTTCGAACGTGCATCATTATGTCAAGGATGTCGTTTTTATCAGGAATGCCCTGGATACCGCCGGACCAAAAAGCCGGACTCATTCCGTTTTTATCAGCACCTGATGTGTACACGGTTGTATCAGTTCCGTGGTAATCTCTCACGTATAGCGCATCGAGCCAAAGCCTGTTACTAAAAACTGTGAAAGTCGGAAGGCTCATTCCTCTGAAAAACGTGGCCATTCGTCTTGGCCATGGTGACGCGTCGGTATTGTAGCCTTTAATGATGTTTGCAGCTCCCGTAGTATCAATCACATGCCGGCCGGCTCCCACGGTTCCATCTGGGAACCAGTCGTCACCACTCCCTGTAATACCTATACTCGTTAGATAATTTGCGCGCAGGTCACCGTCTACGCCAAAGTTAGCCCTGACGACAGGTGTGGTGATTTGAGCGCCGGCAAAGATTGAAGTTAATAAGAGAATTAAGAGTAGAATGGTTCTCATAGGCTTCACATTTAACATTCATCAACTAATTTTTTACAAAGGTTTAAAACAGGTAACTACATTAAAACAACATAGCTACCTGCTTAAAAGGATTAGTGTGATGCAATATGAACAGTAGATACACCTGACTGAATGGTGGTTCCATTGTTCAGTACTGCAGTCACGCGATAATTAATGTAGCCAGGGAATGGTGATTCATCACAACACTTGTATGAACGTGATCCATCACATCCCTGCGATCCTACAGTAACCCAAACTGAATAAGGATCATTAGGGTCTTCATTCGTTCTCTCCACTATGAAGCCAGAAACTCCTGAAGCAGAAGTAAAGGACCATGTTATCTCAGCCCCTTTACCTTTACGATGACTTCTCAGTGACGAGAAACCATCCGCGGTCTTGTTTACATTTTTTACCGAGGTTTCTCTTTCCGGTGCTGGCGCAGCAGCGATGGAAAAGAATACCAGAGCACTAATAGCGAGAAGTGTAACTGTTTTCATAAGTACGATTTTGTGAACATAAAACTATGCAATCGTACATGAATTCAAAATGAACATTTACCTCTGAAAAATAGTTTTTAAAAAAGAAGTTCAACCAAGAAAATGTACTGGGTTTTTGATATCGTAAAAATAAAACCCTCTCAACGAGAGGGTTTTACGTTCTTCTGCAATAAGAGCAATTAAACTATAATGGAATATGTAAATCGTTACAATTTTTGCAGCTTTATTTTTTGGTCAATATCTGCACCTGAAACAATCAGGAAATAAGTACCGGCCGACACACGATTAAGATTAATGGTGACACTATTATTTCCTTTTTTAGCGGCGATTGAATTATGAATTACACTGCGGCCTGCATTATCGACAAGCTGCCATTTTACTTTGCCGTCTATCGCAGTCGTGATAGTAACGTTCACTTCGTGGGCTGCTGGATTCGGGAACAATGTCACTTTGCTTGTGATAAATGGAACGGTAATAGTCACTACATCGGAATACACAAATTCACCATCATTGTCCACCATCTTCAGACGATAATAAATGACCGATGATGACTGGCGTGTAACATCATAGTCGGTGAATGAATATTTGTTGATGGTTGTATTTCCTGTAGCAGTTACTGTTCCGATCTGTTGGAAATTGCGGCCATCTGCACTTCTTTCAACAATAAAATGAGAGGTACCCAGCTCGTTTGTTGTTTGCCATTCCAGCAGCGTTGTACTGTTTTGCAGTGAGCCCTTAAATGTTAACAGGTGCAATGGCAAAGTGATATTCGAGCTTGCAAAATAAAATGAGGAGAACGAATTTATGTCTCCTTGCAACATATAACCATTGGCACCATGTGCAAGGGAGAAAGTTGGATCTACTTGTAAAGTGTTGGAAGCAATGGCAGCACTACATGGATCACTGTTCTTAAGAATTTTTAAACTCCCAATTGCAGTCACGCCACTAGCCGGATCTGCATCCAGTGCATCGAATTCGGCTTTAGAAAAATAGAGCCTTATCTTAACCGGTGTGCTGGGTTGATTTTCCGGGGTGATGGTGATGTTCCTGTCAAGATAATGAACTCCGCCTTTTACTCTAATAGCTCCTGAATTTTTGTAGAAGGCCGATCTCACTACTCCAAGATTGTTTCCATTAGGATAAATTTCAGCCAATATGTTTCCATCAGGGCCTGTAATTGGAACCCAAAGAAAATTGTTAGTATTATCAATGGTGATTTGCGTAGCGCTATCGACCACATTAACTGCCGCATCGGTTACATCAATTGAAGTAGGTATTGAGCTTTTTCCTCCAACATCGGAATAACCCAAAAAAGTGTATTTGTGCACGCACCCGAGACAATTAGGTACTACCGGATTTGCGGAACCTGGGCCCGACGTAGTAGAGCTATTGTCCATAACTACATAAATGTCTTTTCCATTTGGAGAAAAAGCCATATCTCTAAAACGGTTTCGACTGTTAAAATAAGTAATAGTATCACTTGCATTGTTATTGGGCATCGTCGTTGTACCGGCTGCGCCCAACTTTAACTTCACTAACCGTCCGAGTTTTAACGACGCCACTACCAATGAATGTTTCCATCCAGGAATTACTTTATTATTGTAAATATCCAAACCTGACCATGCTTCGGTCGGCCAGGGTATTGGAGACGTAGGATTTCCGCCTACTTCGTTTGTCCAAATGTTTGCAACAGTAGCTGCTGATGCCGCATAGGCAGAAAACAGCGGATCTTTATAGAGTCCATTTCCGCTTGCATCAATTGTGGTCTTATTTGTTGCTTCATTGCCAATGGGCGGACAAGTGGATACTCCATTGTTATCAGTAAAGCCCGCGCCTGCGGAATAGCTGGTGGATGTTCCCTGGACAGAGTTGCCATTGTAATTGCCATCTACAAATCCTTCGATTAGTGGATGCCCGTAATTTCGGAATGACTCTATTATATTTATTTCATCATCACTGTATGGGCCGTGAGAGGCTCCATATAAATTGCCAGTGGCAGTGTCATAGGCGAAACCCTGGTTATTTCTTATGCCTATACTATACACAGCACTTTGCTTTCCGACTATTCCACTGTAAGGATTATCATTTGGTATCCATCCGTCGGCACCCGATTCACCGTCAGATTCAAGATTAAACCTTAAAATTTTCCCCTCATAAGATTCGGGGTGTTGTGCATTTTCCGGACGCAGCCTGTTGGAAAATTGTCCCGCGCCCATATCGCCGGCAGCATAGAACAAATAGTACGTTCCGCCAACAGGAGCAATAATCATTCGCTGTGAATTATGATCCTGCCCTCCTGGTATGGTATCACAGACCACCGCGGGGGAACCTAACTTTTGGGTGACGCTATTATAAGTAAACCTTACAATTTTATTTCTAAAATATATGCCTCCAGAGCCAGAGAGAGTAGTGAGATACCGGTGAACATACGATACATATACATAGTCATGAAGACCGGTTCCATCTAGAAACTGTGGGTGAAGAGCAAGGCCGGCTAAACCACCTTGTGGCCAGTTATTAGCGGTGGCATTCCAGTTTGATGTGCTGGTTAAGTTCACCGCTCTTAATGAATCGGCTCCCCATGCAGTTAGATCGGAGCTTGTTGAGTTAAGATCCAAGACTGTTGTTTTCGCTCCTGTATTCGGATCCATTCTATCTACTTTATAACCTCTCGCTTCTGTGATCCATAACATATTGTCCGGTCCATACGTAATCTCCCAGGGATATTGTAGACCTCCCGAGCCTGAAAGTATAGTTTGTGCGAACACCTCGTTCATTCGACCTGCAGTCACATTGGTTGCCGACAAGGCATTTGGATCTGAGACCATTATTCCAAAGTCTCCCGCGGTTGCAATATTTCCGGAACCGGTTGAGTAAACTCGCACGTAATACGTGGTGGCAGGACTTGTTGTTAGACCATTGACAGTAACAGTTGTTGTGCCACAACCTATAGAAGTAAGTGACCCGCACGAACCTGAAAAAACCTGCACATTGACGCCAGAAGAGGTTAAATTGTTACCGAGGCTGGATAGGCCGATCGTTGCACTTGTTGACGTTGCCACAAATTTATACCAGACATCATCATCTGCAACTCCTGAACATGGTGTAACGGCGACTCCACTGTTCGTAGCCCAGCTTACGGTTTCAGATGTCTTAGCTACATTATAGGTTAACGTGGAGGCATTGGCACAATCGTCATTCGCAGGAGGAGGTAATGTATGCGTAAGGCAGAGATCAAAACTAGCTTTAACGGAATTAGATCCCGGACTTGCACCGACATTAGATACTCTTATAAAATAAGTGAGACCTACCGTCAAACCTGTTGCAGTAGCGGTTGTTGACCCGCAGGCCAGAGATGTTAAAGGGGTAGTGCGTGTTAATATTTGAACTTCGGAGTTAGTAATATTATTTCCAAAATTTCCTATGGTTACAGTTTCGCTGGTGCTTACAGCGGTAAATTTGAACCAGCCATCATAATGATTTCCATTTCCTCCGGAAATACACCCTGCAGGTGTACCGGGTGTTGCCGTAAAGTTAACTAATGAATATGCACCATTACCATTTGTTGGAATTGTGCATGAAATTACAGAGGTCAATGTTGGAGCACCGGTAGTATCATTTGTTTGCGCAAAACCTGATAGCGTAAAACACGTGCTGAAGGCAAAAGCAAGTAAAAGAACTTGGGCTCGAGTGGTAGTTAGTGTCATGGTTTTAAAAGGATTTGGATGATAAACTTATAAAAGAGCGTAAAAATAGTTTGTCGCTACCGGATGAAGAATAGCAACTGTTCTATTTTTTTTGCAGAAAATACCGAAAGAGAATCAGAGTAAGTTTCCTATTGCGGCAAATGGTTATGGTTAATAACTTTATCGCTTCGGTTAGGTTTGTGTCTGTTTGAAGTTCGTAATCCTTGTAAAGCCAACGTCCATCCAATGAAATCCATTGTTGTCCGTATACCAATTGCCCGTATAGCAATCATTGTCCTTTCTGTTTTTTGTATTCCATTTCTTACTCATGCACAGGCACCAGCAAACGATAATTGCGCCGGAGCTGTCACCTTGACTTCAGGAAATAGTTGCACGAGTACATCATCTACGCTTCAATTTGCTACCAGTTCTACCATTGCAGGTGCATGCGGAGGAGCAACCGTCACTACTACTTACGATGTTTGGTTCCGCTTCCAGGCCGTTAATGCTACAACTACAATCAATCTGAATATTACTGGCTCGCGTTTTAGCTCGAGTTCTTCATATACTCCTTATATCGAAGTGTTGAACGGAACTTGCGCGGGATTCACATCACTAAGTTGCCAGGCCGCGGCGACTAGTGGATTTAGCAGGGTTACACTTACTGGTTTAACCGTTGGAACTTTTTATTACATCCGTGTTTACACAGTGACGAGCCCAGCAGCGAGCGGTGCAGGAAAATGGAACTTTAGTATTTGTGTACAACACCAGCCGGCCAATGATGACGTTTGTAACGCTACTAGTTTAACGCCGGGGGCAACTTGTACAAATACCGCAGGAACACTTGATCTAGCGACAGCCAATGCGACTGGAATAAACACAAGTTGTAGTATGGCAGGTACGTCGAAAGATGTTTGGTATAAATTTACTGCAACTGCAACTACAAACTATACGGTTACCTTAAGCAATCTTGGCGGTAACATAACCAGCCCGGGGATTCAAATTTATAGCGGGACCTGTGGTTCGCTGACTTACTTAAGCTGTGCGAATGGTACTACCTTAACCCGTGCAGTAAATAACGGTACTACATATTTTGTGAGGATTTCAAATAGTGCCGGTGCGGACGCCTCGGGATTGGGCACAGTCGCTAATTTTAATATTTGTCTTACCACGAGTGCAACCCTTCCGCCCAGCAATGACGATTGCACAGGTGCTATTTCACTAACCAGCAGCACTAGTTGCAGCAACATCTCAGGAACTTTGGTAAATTCCACAATATCAGGAGTAGCGGTCACTTGTGAGGATCCTGCTTCGGCCGACGTTTGGTATAGTTTTGTAGCACAATCAGTTTTTCCTACGATTTCGATATCGAATGCCGCCTTTGGAGGGGGAGCCAAGCCGACCATACATTTATACTCGGGCGGTTGCCTGTCTTTGACTTCCATTAGTTGTGCCCAAAACAGTTTGACCGTAAGCGGAGCGGGCCTGACAGTTGGTAATACCTATTATGTTCGCGTGGCATCGAGTAAGAGCACCGGATCACCTGCTGCCGGAAATTACGGCTTTAGTATTTGTGTTACCGATCCTGTAAGTGTAGCAGCAATTGATTATGGGAAAAGCTATGTCAATATCACCAAGGGCACCAGTGGTGGTACAGTTGATCCCGGTGATGTACTGGAAATTCGGGCTACTTTCGTAGTTAGTGCGGGATCAGTTGACAGCGTTGCTTATTTTGATACATTGAAAAATACAAAAGGTTTTGCGCTGGTGCCGGGTTCGATTGCTCTGCGAACCAACGAGGGGAAGATCTATCGCTATGATCAGGTTCCAAAAGTAGCCTTTACAGATCTTTCAGGGGATGATCCAGGCTGGCGCACCGCAGTAGGCCTCGATACAGCCATACGAATTAACATCGGAAAGGGCGCAAACAAGGATGCAAGAGGAAAAGTTTCCCAGAGCGATGCTTCTCCTAAAAATAACGGTGCTATTATTATAATGGCCACATACCAGGTAACGGTGTACGGGGCCTACGATACAAAAATCAATTTTGGCGGCGGTAGTTTCACTTATAAGGACCCGACAACGGGAGTTCTAGCTGCGATTAATTTTCCTGCTGATAGCCTGATCGTCTATAACAGCCCAGGCATGTGTCCAAATGCACTCTCCCCCACAAACATTGTTGGTGATGAATTCAATGGAACATTTGGTACGGCTGCCACAGCCTCAACCGGAACAAGGAACCGTGGTACCTCTGCAAATACGAACTATATCTATGCACCTTTCGGACCTCCAACCGCCGGAGGTGGCCCTAATGATTACTATTACGGAATTGCCAATAATACCAGTGCGGTCAATCCTCCGATCACGACAACTACTTTACCTAAACCGGACGCAAACAGGGTATTTAATGTCTGGGACATCACTGGCGATCACACCAATGCAACTAATACTGCCAGGGGAAATCCACCTTGCGACGTTACTAAACCGATCAGCGCCACAAATCCGTGCGGTTATATGTTGGTCGTCAATTCTGCTTACAACACCGACACAGTGTTTCAATATCTTGTCTCAAATTTATGTACCAACACTTATTACGAAATTTCCGCTTGGTTCAAAAATATGTGCTATAAGTGCGGCCAGGATTCTATGGGAAGGGGATATTGGTCTGGTGCCACCTATATTCCTACCGGTACGAATGATTCATCTGGAGTAAAGCCTAACGTAGCGATTGCCATTGATGGGGTGGATTATTATACAACGGGTAACCTTCAATACCAGGGTCTTTTCCCGGCGACGCAAACAGGTTCGGACACCATGAATAACTGGGTTAAAAGAGGATTCACTTTTAAAACGGGAGTTGGTCAAACTTCATTCGTGCTGACCTTCCGAAATAATGCGCCAGGAGGTGGTGGGAATGATTGGGCGATGGACGATATTCGTATGTCCACGTGTATGCCAAACATGACTTATTCTCCTACGATCACACCTATGACCTGCCAGGGAAATCCATACGATATTTTTGACACAGTTCGTTCGCATTTCGATAACTACACCTTTTATAAATGGCAACGTAGCACTGATGCAGGTGCCACGTGGAGTGATGTGACGGCGGCCGATGATACTACCCTTACTGTGAACGGGTCGAATTATGAGTTCACATCTCGTTATAGAATTCCGGCCACAAACACCAATCTATCCGATAGCAATGATCTCTATCGATTAGTGGTGGCAACAACTGCTCCCAACTTATCAAATGCTGCGTGTGTATCCACTGATCCAACTACAATTGTCACGCTCAAAGTAATGGATTGTGGTGTTCCACTTGGCATAGACTTTATCTCTTTTAGTGGAAAGCTAAATCATGGAAATGCTGATCTTATATGGACAACTTCAAAAGAAACCGAACCTGTCCTTTACGCAATTGAGAGAAGTGAAGATGGTACTAATTTTAGCAATGTAGGAGCGCTGGCCGGACATAACAATTCAAACAGCCCGAACAATACTTATAAGTTTACAGATTTGAATGTACATGGCAGGGTATGGTACCGAATTGCAATGATCAACAAAGATGGTCAGAAAAAATATTCTCGTACCATCATCCTGGAAGATAACACCCAGGGTTTTGGACTGACCAGCGTGATCAATCCTTTCTCAGCTAAGCTCGATTTCGGAATAACAGTCTCCGATAACTCCAGGATCGACGTAACACTGTTAAACATGTCTGGCAAACCTGTACGGCAGGTAAGCTTTAACGTATATGAAGGTGCCAATACCTTGACTGTGGTAAATACAGAGCATCTTTCGGCTGGCATGTATATTTTGCAGATACGAAATAAGGATCAGATCATTAATAAAAAAGTCATGAAAAAATAGATGTTGATTTTTGATTGATAACGGGAAGAGGCCTGCCTTCTTCCCGTTTTTATTTTAGAAGACCGTTTCCTTTGTAAGGGTTAATTTTACAGATAATCACGATCAATGAATCCAACTAATAAACCAAATATCGGTATCTCCTGCGGGGATTTGAACGGCATCGGGATAGAACTCATCATAAAAGCTTTTTCAGATACACGTTTATTGGAGCTATGTACGCCAGTGATTTTCGCTTCGAATAAGATCATTAATTTTTATCGTAAATCCATCCCTGAGGTAAATTTCAACTATCAAAGCACGAAAGAATTAAACCGTCTGAATAATAAACAGGTCAATGTTTTTAATTGCTGGGAAGAAGAGGTGACCATTACACCGGGCCAGCTAAATGATACAGGCGGCGGGTACGCCATAAAATCACTCCGTACCGCCGTCGATGCATTGAAGCAAAACCAGGTCCAGGGCCTGGTCACCGCGCCTATGCACAAAAAGAACATTCAATCCGCAGGATTCAATTTTACAGGCCACACTCCTTTTTTGAAAAGTTTTTTTTCAGTGCCCGACGTCGTGATGATGTTATGTTCAGGAGATTTTCGAGTAGCCCTGGTTACAGAACATGTACCAGTAAAAGAAATAGCACAATACATTACAAGGGAAGCAATCCTGAGTAAGCTAAATATAATGCACCAAAGCCTGGTAAAAGACTTCAATATCGAAAAACCGAAAATTGCAGTGCTGGGCCTTAACCCTCATGCAGGCGATGAAGGATTGATCGGCAAAGAAGAAGAAGACTTCATAAAACCGGCCATTAAGGAAGCCAAACACAGTATGATCGTAACCGGCCCATTTAGCGCAGATGCTTTTTTTGCCCGGGGCTATCATGAGCGCTTTGATGCGGTGCTGGCGATGTATCATGACCAGGGGCTCATCCCATTTAAGACACTGGCCGGGGAAGGAGTAAATTTCACTGCCGGTCTGCCTGTAGTCCGTACATCGCCCGATCATGGAACCGCATTTGACATAGCAGGAAAAAATAAGGCGGATGCGTCTTCGTTCCTTGCTGCTACATTTGAGTGCATCGATATAATCCGGCGTCGAAGCGAATATGAAGAAGCCCGCAAAAATCCTTTACGAAAGATGACAGCTGAAGTCCTGGCCAATGCAGAAGACGAAAAGATCGAGGAGCAATAAGGCCAGTTACGATTTGGATGGTTGTCATTGTTATTAACTTATGATAGAAGCAAAATCGTTGGCGATCGTCTTTTTTCTAAGTATCCTTTTCAATTTAAAAAAGTGTAACAATTCAAAACAGGATTTTATTATTTGGACAAGCTCAAAAAAATTGACACGGGACGATTTCGAAGGAACAAAACCTGACAGCTCAAATGCATCTGCTGGTGCATCAGTAAAGCTAAGAGTTAACTATGAAATTAGAGAAACGTCAACATCTTTTGATGTTCGCTGTGTATTCTTTAAAAAAGAATCATGGTTTGTCTACCCCGACCCGGGCGAACGTATATTGTTGCATGAGCAAGGTCATTTCGACATCGGCGAAATTTTTGCCAGGGAGCTTAGAAAAAATTTGGCTGAAGCAGTTGCACGCACACCCATAATCTCACCGGGGAGACTAGATTCAATCTATAAGATTCACGCTAAAGCGCTTGATGGCATGCAGGTGTTATATGACAATGAAACTAATCACTCATTGATCATTGATAAACAAGAACGATGGAACTTGCAAATTCGAAAAACACTGGATAGCCTCAATGCTTACAATGCCAGGTAATTTTTTGCTCCTGACAGAAGTCCAGACCTGACTGAACATAAGTTCAATCATCAACGGCGGAAAATTTTGTCGTCGATGCCTTTGTTAATAATATAGTTTTTATAATTGATCTCTACTGTGCCCCTCTTGTTCTTTAGTTTATCTGGATTCTTTTCCGAACCATCATCGTAGTCGAGTGTAATTCCCTTTGGCAGTTTGTAGTCTTTTGTATTGAAAGAAAAAATAACTTTATCGGGCAACCCATATTCTAAAAATTTTGAATAATTCATCTCCAGCTCATAGGTACCGTTCTCCTTCGTCGTGATTTTGGATTTTTTTACAACCAAATTCTTTTCATCAACATATAAGGTGGAAAGTACAATATCTGCAGTATCATCTTTAGGAAGCAGCTTGATAATTCGTAACCCTGTATTGTCCTTGCCCGCGTCAATGATGTCGAAGGCTTGCATGTTGACAAAAATATTGTTGATATTAATATTTACTGAGCCTTTTGGGATAAACGATATCCCGGTCTCATTTAAAATGAGGATCTTATCCGGCTCCTTATAGAAAACTTTCACAGTTGCTACTGGCGCCTTGATAAATGCCACGTTGGTTTTCATTTTTCCTTCCGCTTCGTAATCCTTTATTTTCCCGAGTTTCGTTTTTATTTTCTTAAGTATTTCCTCCGCTGTTTGCGCGTTTGCATTGGCCCAATAAAACAAAAGCGATAGAGTTACAAAGAAAAATTTACAATACCGGCATTTTGTAAAAACAATAAACATTGAAATAAGATTCATTATACCTTCTTTAACTAAGAATATCTTTTCGCCGGAAAATCCATATGGCAGAACCCACAAACAGAAATATATAAATAAGCAACACCGACAAACTTTTTAAAATAGCGGGCAAATTCTCAATCGAGCCCTTGATGGTGGCGCCTTCTTCATTTGATCGTACATAAAAAAACCCTTTCCAGGCCACCATGTGTGTAGTAAAAAGATAGGGTTTGATGGTCCTGTCGTACAAAGGGATGTTCATTTCAGATAAAATTGTAAACACAATAACAATACTCATCGTCGCAATGATCGGGCCTATTGAGTTGTCGGCGAACACACTTAACAAAAATGCAAGAGATGCAACAGTTGTCAGCGCAACGGCTGCATATCCAAATGCAGCCAGATATCTCCAGAAGATATCGTCCTGTGACATTTGATGGATGCTGGTTGAGCGAAAGACAACCAGGTCGTTGATTCCAAAAAGAAGCATGCTGCCAAACAATGCCAGTATGGCAAGAAATAAAAGGAGTAAGACAGTATATATCGTTGATGCAAAAAATTTTCCCAGCAGATACTGTGTTCTTCCAACTGGTTTCGACAATGAAAGACGCAGTGTTCCCATATTTGCCTCCCCTGCAATTACATCACCGGCGATCAGTGCCACAAGCAGGGGCATTTGAATCAGGAGAATATTTAAAACAGCAAAACACACAAAATATCCATTTAGAAGGTGGGTCTTGAATTGATCGGAAAAATCGAAGGAAGCATCGATATTACCCAGGATAAGCTCAATATAAGTTTTGCCGTCAAACCATAATGCTATTTGAAAAAGAAACACGATGGCAGCGATCGCCCCGAAGGCAATATAAGTCCTGGGCCTTTTAAATATTTTGAACAACTCAATCTTTAAAAGTTTCCACATGTCGATTTTCTCTTGTCAGCGATAGAAAATAATTCTCCAAAGAATGCTTCGGGGATAAAGAAATAATTTCAATGTCCAATTTTACAAGGTCCTTAACCAACATTGGTACATCTTTTCGATGAACACGGAATAAGATGGTGTCACCTTTTCTGCTTGCCATGCTTGTCTTTAAGTCTGTTTTTTGAATTTTTTCATAGACTTCGTTTGGATTGCTCGTCTCCAACTCAACAATAGTTTCAGAGGGAGCAAAAAGCTCGGTCATTTTTCCTTCCACTATTTTTTTCCCTTTATCAATGATCAGCATGGAGTCTGCGATCAGTTCCATTTCACTAAGCAAGTGAGAAGACACCAATATGGTTTTTTGCAAATCCCTGCTTAGATGCAGAATAAGATTTCTTATATCGGCAATACCTTGTGGATCCAGTCCATTCATTGGCTCATCAAGAATGATCAATTGCGGTTCATGGATGAGGGCAATTGCGATACCAAGACGTTGTTTCATCCCCTGGGAATAAGTTTTAACCTTACTGTTTGCTCTTTCTGACAATCCCACTTTTTCCAATTGATCCATCAATCGTTTTTGTGTGGCTTTGATATCACTGAGCGTAGCGAAGATGCGCAGATTCTCCAGTGCAGATAAATATTTGTATAAATCAGGTGTTTCAATAATCGCACCTGTTCGCTTCAATATCTCTTTTCGATGTTTCTTTAAATTCATTCCGAAAATTTCTATTTCTCCGGCGGAAGGAGAAATGAGAGTGAGCAGCATCCGGATCGTCGTAGATTTACCTGCCCCATTTTGACCGAGAAAGCCATATATTTTGCCTTCAGGAACAGAAAATGAAAGAGCTTCCACCGCCACGATTTCATTGAAATGTTTAGAAAGATCCTTTACAACAATTAAATCTGCCATCCTTCAAAAATAATTCTAATTGATGAAGATTAATGAGAAACAAAACGGTCAACATCAGGCTTTACATTTTTTATTTATTAAAATTTCATTAAACCTATTGCATAAATGAAAACCCAATATTACTTTTACGACCACTACGATTATTCTTATTCTCTGAAGCAGAGCCGCCAAATCGTACACCGTATCCACCTTCCTCTTTAAAGGCCTTATAACAAATTACACATCCACCGTCGATTAACCGTTTCCATTTCCAGCGAAATGCAACAGGCTGTTCATTTCTAAAAAAACCGACAACATTCGCACAATCTCTATTTTAATAAAAGACCTGAGCAATGAAAGTTCAACTTTTAAAAAATTATTGTTTGCTCCGGAGCATAACAATCAGTGGAAAGACTATTCAAAACGATTAAATTTTTAAAGAATCAATAGATGATTTAATACGGATTTGCTCAAGGTTTAATACCTACCCCTCGTAACTATGTCTATAGTGGAGGGGTTTTTGTGTTTGCGGCGATAATCAGGGAAAATACGCTCCGGCTGGATGCGAATGACTTGAGCATGTTTTGAAAATTTCTTTGCAAAAATGCTTGCAAGAACGAAAATCGTAGATTACGTTTGTTGCATCAGAAAACCCACATCATCCTTCCGAAAAACTACGATTAGTTGAATCCGTACTGCTGACATCTCTTAAAAATCATTACCCGTCATCAATGCGGCGTCCCAGCTGATCATAGACAACTGTGAACTACAGTTTTTCCAACTCCTATCGATCCCACTCCAACCATCCTGGAAATAGCTAACATTCCAATGTTTCTATGGGCTACTTGAATCGTATTAAATAATTCAAACCCTAAGAAATGAACAAAATTTTTACCCTATGTATCGGAGCCATTATGCTCTTTAACACCCCGGTGTTTTCTCAGATCAATGAACAGTTTGAAAATGACTCGGCGGCCCTCGCTAGCAATTGCTGGCAGTTCCTCGGGATGAATTTCGCCAAAAACAGCGGCCCCACTTCAGGCTATCTGATCAATGGGATAGGCAGTCTCTATGCGCTCCCGCCTGTAAGCGGAGACAGTATTCGAATCGTCCGCACTCCTTTATTAAATGTTGGAACCAGTATAAACATTTCTTTTAAGTATAAACTGGGCAACACCCTAACTGGTCAACAGACGAGATTTATACAAGTTGCGCTCACTAACAGTGCAGGAGTTGTTATGCAGTCACTTGCAACTATCAACATGGACAGAAATACCAATAATACCACTGCCACAATATCGTTCAACCAGACATATACAGTAAACACACCCGGTACTTATCGCGTTGCCATCATCAGTGGCGGTAGCACAGGAGGTGGAAATGTGAGAATATCAGTTGATGATTTTTCAGAAGATGCGACGGTCATAGGTTGTGTGCAAAATGTAACCTTACCAGTAAGCCTTACCAGTTTTGCCGGTAGTTTGAATAACAATAAGATCAGTCTGCAATGGGCTGTTGCGCAAAATGAAGATGCTGATCATTTCGAACTTGAAAGAAGTACTGATGGGAAAGATTTTATGACTGCTGCTGTGGTAATGCCTAGTTTTAAATCTGGCTCAGAAAGTTACTCCATCAATGAGATCATGAAATCAGAAAAGGTCTATTACAGGTTAAAAGTACTTGATAAAAACACAACAATTAGTTTTTCAAAAACCCTCGTATTTGAAACAAAAACTATTGTCAACGCGGGTGGATTAAGAATTGTTAATAATCCGGCGACAGATAAATTGTCTTTGAGCTTTACTTCTGCAAACAATCAATCACTGGATATTAAAGTGTATGATATGAGCGGACGGATGCAAATGAATCAAAAAGTGAACGTTTACCAGGGCAGCAACATCATAAATTTAGCTTTAACTTCTACTTTCAAAATCGGTATGTATGCCGTCGAAGTAAGCAATGGTGCGGAAAGGCTGACCTCCAAATTCGTAAAACAATAAACGGGCTGAAAAGGTATCGGCAGTTGGACCCATAATAGAGAACAAGGCCCTTCTTCGGAAGGGTCTTTTATTTTGCAAGATATGTCTGCAGATTTTTTACATACACGTCAAACGCCTTTACACCCTCAGGAGTAATCTTACAGATCGTTTGAGGATAATTGTCCTTAAACTGTTTGACAACATCAATATATCCGGCTTCTTTTAGTTTTTGAATTTGGACGCTTAAATTACCCGCTGTTGCATTTGTTTTTTCCTTCAGGAAAGTAAACTCAGCCTCCTTTACACTTAGGAGAAGAGACATGACTGCCAGGCGAAGTTGAGAATGTAATATGGGATCAAGATCTTTAAACACCTTGATTACTGTGATTGAAGTTTATATTTTGCCCGTAGTAAATAACCGGGGATTATCCATGCTATTATCATAGCCAACGGGATAAGCAAAAACTGATAGTCATAGTTATCAATTAACATGGCTGCAATAGAAAGTATCCAGCAGCCAATACCCCCAACAACCAATGGTTTAAATCTCAAAATAATTCCTGACAAAAAGATTGGAATGCCATAAATAGTAAGCAAAATTGGACTGATATGAATGTAATAATCTCCTTCGGTCAGCCGGCCAATCAAAAATGCAAGCAGAAAAATAACGATCACGAAGGTGAGCCATACATAACCCAATATGTAGCCTGTATAGGTACGGACTCGCCTGCGTTTGATCTTTTTACGGATGTATACCAACTGGTATATCACTATGATCCATGAAGCAAACCATACGATATAGTGATAAGGGTATTTGAAAAAATGCATCAGCACAAATTGGGTCAGGCTGCAAACAAAAACTACCCAGCCCCAAAGCAGGTACATAGATCCGTCTTCGGCAAATTTATCTTTCGCCCGATTAATCATGCTTTCTATGAGCAATAAACTTTGCTTTGGATCAAAATTTTCTTCGTTCATTGCAAAATTTTAAGTTGTTAATGATCATAAAATCGTGAATGGTGAGCGGTCAGTGGTGAGTTTCATTCAGCTTTTGGAGATACGGTGACACATTCACCATTCACTACTCACCTATTCAGTTTACTGACACTGCGCAAGCATATCTTCAGCCTGTTTCTGTCCCCAACGCGGATACAAAGGTTTTGGTTGGTCTGCCTTGTACAACTCCACTGCCTTTTGCAGTACCGGTTTGGCTTTTGTTTTTCCGCCTCCAAATTGTTCAGGTGTACCGAAAATTCCAGCGCCTTCCAAATAATATAACCGTGGATTGTTTGGATTTAATTGTTTTGCTTTGCTTAAGTAACCAGCCCCTTCCTGGCCGTACGATGACCAGCGACTTTGCGGATCGACTAGCATCTGTTGCGTCGCAGCCATATTTTTTACGGCAAGAATTTCAGCCTTGTCTGCGTTGTCCTTTGCCAGTCCATCTGCCTTATCGCACAAAGTTTTTATTCGTTCTGCATTTGCGTCCTTGTCAAGTTTGGTATCCGTCCATCCCGGCATAGTTAACGCCAACCCCGCATAGTAATAAGGAAGCCATTGTGTTTTTTCAGCATCACCGATTCGTTCAAAAGCTGCGGCTACACCCTGGAAATCTACGGTTGTTTTTGCACTGTCAAACATGTCGAGGTTTTTTTGCATGGCAGTTGTATACTTATCACTTTGCGCATAGGTCATGATTGATGATAACAGGGTCAATGCAAGAATCATTTTTTTCATAATTGCTTATTTATGTGTTTGTATCTAGTTTTCATTCAAAACTTATGAATTCTTAAGTCAACATTTTACAAGTTATTATTAATTGCATCCTGTGTTCGGTCAACACCCCAACTAAAGAAAGCGCCGATAAAATAAAATCTCTTAGCAGGAGGACCGATTGGCTCTTTATTCAATCCGTTGAAAGAATAATTATAACCATACACAAAGTCATATCCTAATACATTTGTTACACTGCCCACAAGCACCCAAAATAGTTTGGGGTTTGTTCTTCCAATGCTCGGTACATAATTCACACTGAACCCAAGGTTATGAAAGCTTTTGGTCGTACCCCGATCTGCAATCGTATACTTGCCGTTCCCATCATACATAAAATCATAATACGGTCTGCCGGTTGCATACGTGTAAGTAAAATTGAAACCAGTTTTTATGTCAGTAAAAAATCTTTTTGTTACTATTGACAGTGTATGAGGCGCCGCAAAATCTGGTCTTAATTGTTCGGTGTAATTGAGATAATTGCGTTTGGTGTCCAGGTAAGAATAACTGATCCAGTAGTCAAAATTTTTGACACTTTTTTTATCCCTCCAAAAGAATTCAATACCCTTTGCATAGCCATTGCCGGTATTATTATAAAGACTATAGTAATTGCTGATCGGTTCGGCTTTTATAAGATCATCATATTTTTTATAGAATATCTCGGTTCTAAAAATGCGATCATTAGTTGATTTTTGATACGTAAGTATATAATGGGTCGCCTTTGTGTATTCAAGATTGGTTGTAAAAATGAGCTGTGTATTTTCCGGCTTTTGGTAAAATATTCCATAAGCCGCCGACACTTGTGCACCGGTTCCTACTTTATAAGCGAGAGAAATACGGGGAGCAAGATTTGTCCTATTGATAAGGGAAGAATTTTCAAAGCGCCCGCCAATCTTTGCCGCCAGGTCATTTGTTACATAAATATCTGTCTCCGCAAAAACTGATTGAAAATTGTCGATCAACCTGGTACTGGTTCCATTATACGTATTGTCATTAACCCAATAGAGGTATTCGCCTCCAAAGCGAATCGTGCTGATGCCAAACAATTTCTTTTCTAATACGGCTTTAGCCTGTGACAATTGCTGAATAGTCTTCACAGTATAGTTCTTTGCAAATGCCCAGGGTTGATTTGGGAATACCTGTTGATTATTGTGATCCTGTAATTGCTGTGTGATATTATCGGTATTGGTGCTATATCCTAAACCAAGGTTCATCTTCCAACCATTTCCAAGATTCTCTCTCCAGCTAAGATTATTGTACCAATTAAGATTTTTCAAGCCAAAAGCATCTTTTAAAGCTGCACTATCTACATCAGGCCGCCTTAGTCCCAGTTTGCTATAGCTAAATGTCGTGTAGTATTTGACCATGCCTCCTCTTTTTGTTTTAAACCGAAAGTTAGCATCGCCATTGTGGAACTCGGGCATCTTAAAATAATCAGGTTGTTGCTTAACGATATTGAAGTAGGCTATAAGATTTACATAGCCATAATTCACACCCCATGATGATCGTTTATCTTTTGCCAAGTCCTGAAAACCACCGGTAAGAATTATAGGAGATACGCCAAGGCTAGCTGCTGACCGTTCTGGTAGATCAATTGATTCAAGAATTAACGCCGATGACAAAGCTTCGCCATATAATGCAGAATATCCTCCCGCACTGAACACTGTTCCTTTAAACAAAAAAGGAGAAAATCTGCCCCGTGTCGCAAGATCCGGAACGCTTGTGTAATACGGATTGTTTACAAGGGTACCATCAATGAATTGTTTTGTTTCATTGCCTGTACCCCCACGCACAAACAACTCTCCCGATTCTCCGATTTGCTGCGCTCCTGGTAAAGTCTTAACAGCTGCAGTTATATCTGCATTGCCTCCGCCCACGGTAACTACGTCAATCGAATTCAAAACAGTGGCCGCTCTTTTCGTATCACCTGCAGCAAATGATCCCGATATGACCGTAACAGCCTTTAACTCGCTCAATTCTTCTTTTAGCATTATGTCAACAACGATGGGCTGAGAGCCTATCGTAATTTTTTGTTCAAAAGACCTATAACCGATATTGGTCGCAATTAAAATCTGATCTCCCTTTTCGGTCGTAGAGAATTTATAGGTACCAAGCGAATCGGCCACACCACCATCATAGCTGTCTTTGATGGAAACGCTTGCACCCGGTATTGGCCTTCCTTTATTATCCTTCAATTTTCCATGAATAACAGTCTGCGAATAAAGCTGTGAAGCCATCATTAAACCGATTGCTCCCACAATTAACTTCCTCATTGAATCCGATTTTCATCACAAAAATAAAGTAGTTTATATTATAAACCAAACAATTTGGAAAAACCGGTTCCGAAAGAACGGGACTCTATAGAACACTCCAGGTCAAAAGATTTAGGAATCAGGCTTGTCGGAAGCCAAATCCCTGGAGTTTCGTTGGCTCAGCGCCATTGAAATGAAACTATGCAAAATAAAAATGACGACCATGGGCCGTCACTTCTATTATTCTTTATTAGGTTATTAAGCTTTGTATTGTGGAATGAGTCCATTAGCCATTTCAACCATTTTCTTAACCCCATCATCAGGTAAGTTACCTTTTTTAAATTCGGACATCACTTCAGGGAGCTTATTTTCCATTTCCATTAAGAAGTGCTCTTCAAAATCCTTGACTCTTCTTACAGGTACGTTACGCAAAAGACCCTGTGTTCCTAAATAAATGATAGCAACTTGTTTTTCTACATTGACCGGTGCGTACTGCGGTTGTTTTAAAATTTCCACGTTACGCGCCCCTTTGTCTAATACAAGTTTAGTAGCAGCATCAAGGTCGCCCCCGAATTTTGAAAATGCTTCCATTTCACGATAGAGTGCCTGGTCAAGTTTTAATGTACCAGCTACCTTCTTCATTGATTTGATCTGCGCGTTACCACCAACACGGCTTACCGAGATACCCACGTTGATAGCAGGACGGATACCAGCATTGAACAAATTTGTTTCAAGAAATATTTGCCCGTCAGTAATCGAAATTACATTCGTAGGAATATATGCTGATACATCACCTGCCTGGGTTTCAATTATAGGTAGCGCAGTTAATGAGCCGCCCCCCTTTACCAGGTGTTTAATGCTATCCGGTACATCATTCATATTCTTTGCTACCTTGTCGTCACTGATAATTTTCGCGGCTCTTTCCAACAAACGACTATGCAGATAAAATACATCACCCGGATACGCTTCGCGACCCGGTGGACGACGAAGTAATAAGGATACTTCCCTGTATGCTACTGCCTGTTTTGAAAGATCGTCATAAATGATCAATGCAGGCCTTCCGGTATCGCGGAAAAATTCACCAATAGCGGCGCCAGAGAAAGGAGCATAAAACTGCAAAGGCGCAGGATCAGATGCAGAAGCAGCAACAATGACTGTGTACGCCATCGCGCCGGCATCCTGCAAAGTTTTCATGACGCCTGCAATGGTAGATGCTTTCTGACCGGTTGCCACGTAAATACAATAGACCGTTTTGCCCGCATCAAAAAATTCCTTTTGATTGATGATAGTATCAATTGCTATCGCTGTTTTTCCTGTCTGGCGATCACCGATGATCAATTCGCGCTGACCACGGCCAATCGGGATCATGGCATCAATGGCCTTAATACCTGTTTGCAATGGCTCCTTTACCGGCTCACGAAAAATTACACCAGGTGCTTTACGTTCCAATGGCATTTCATAACGGTCACCTGTAATAGGACCTCTTCCATCGATCGGTTCTCCCAAAGTATTGACCACACGACCCACCATCCCTTCACCAACTTTAATCGAAGCAATCTGGCCTGTGCGGCGAACCTTCGATCCTTCCTGGATCTCTCCGGTTTCTCCCATTAACACCGCGCCTACATTGTCTTCTTCAAGATTCAATGCGATCGCCCGCACCCCGCTTTCAAATTCCACTAATTCACCATAGCGAACATTTCCCAATCCGTAGATACGAGCTATACCGTCCCCTACTTGTAATACTGTTCCTACTTCTTCCAATTCTGCAGAGGCGTTAAAATTGCTAAGCTGTTGGCGGAGTATCGCACTTATTTCATCTGGTTTTATATCTGCCATCTTTATTAATTATTAACGTATTTTATAAACAAAATCATTATTCTCAAATTGTCTTGCTATTTGCCTAAGATCATAAGCTATACTTGCGTCTATTAACTTATCACCGGCCTCTAAAATAAACCCCCCGATCAGATCTTCGCTCACCACGGACTCCAATTCTATATTCTGCATGTCACTTGTATTTTTGATCTGGTCAATGATAGCTTTTTTCAAATTCTCATTGATTGGTGTTGCCGTCGTTAGTTTAACGGGATAAATATTTTTATACTTCTTATACTGCGAAAGAAATGAGGTAATGATCTCCGGTAAATTACTTTCTCGTCCTTTGGCAATAAGCAAACGGGAAAAAAGAGAAGTTATAGTTGTTACCTTATTTCCAATAATTGCTTCAACAATCTTTTCTTTCGCATCAGCCTTTATGATCGGACTGCGTAAAAGGTTGCCGAAATCACGGCTGCCTTTGATCACCTGTTGCAACCACTTCATGTCCTCAAATATCCTTTCAAGCTCGCCCTTTTCAAGGGCCAGGTCTATCAATGATTTTGCATATCTCGAGGCAAGACGCGGATTGGGCATTTTCTAACGTTTGAAGGTTCAAGGCTCAAGGTTCAAGCCTTGGAAACTTGCGCCTTGTTTCTTGTGCCTTGTATTTTAACTTAAGGTCACTTCGTTTACTAAATCTTTAATATGCGCTTCCTGTGCTTCTTTGTTGCTCAACTCTCTGCGCAATACTTTTTCTGTGACTTCTATCACCAGTTTACCGATCTGGTTTTTTACATCTGTCACAGCAGCCATTTTTTGTGTTTCAATAGCAGCCTGTGCTTCGGTAATAATTTTATTTGCTTCAACTTTGGCGTGCTCCTTTGCCTCGTTTATAATTTTTTACTTTATTTCCCTGGCCTCTTTCAACATTTGAGATCTTTCTTCTCTTGCTTTGGCAAGGATAGCTTCATTCTCACTTTTCATTTGGGCCATCTCTGCTTTTATTTTTTCAGCAGTAGCTAATGAATCAGCAATGGTTTGTTCACGCTTGCGCAAACCGCCGAGAATTGATGGCCATGCAAATTTTCTCAGAATAAAAAACACAACGAGGAACGCGAGAAGCGTCCATATAATTAATCCTAAACCGGGTGTAAGTAACTGCATAAAACCCTCCAACTCCCAAAAGGGAGATTAATTAATTCAATAGCAAATAATAATCTAAAGAACTCGTGGTTCGAAAAAGTTTTCAGATAAACTGCCCCCGACGAGTCGGGGTACAGTAAAATTCTTTTTCTTAGATGAACATTGCCAGGATACCCACGATAACGGCAAACAATGCAACCCCTTCAACAAGGGCCGCAGTAAGGATCATATTTGCACGAATATCATTGGAAGCTTCCGGTTGGCGTGCAATGGCTTCTACCGCACCTTTACCGATCTGACCGATGCCAATGCCGGCACCTACTGCACCTAAACCAGCTCCAATTGCTCCTCCCGCGTTTGCTGTAGCGTCTAATAAAATAACATTCAATAAATCCATGATACTTGTTTTATAATTAATAAAAAATTATACGATCAATGCATCCTCATGATGATCGGTGTCATCATGGCTTCCTTCAAAAGCTTGCCCGACGAAAACCGCCGTCAGGTTTGTAAAAATATACGCTTGCAAAAAGGCTACTAATATTTCAATGAAATAAATGAATATCACAAACGCAATCGACAAGGGCGAAAAACCCCAGCCTATTGATTTACTTAGAGCTCCGAAAATGAATATCAGGGAAACAAGGCAAATGATAATGATATGGCCAGCGAGCATGTTGGCGAACAATCGTATCATCAATGCAAAGGGTTTTGTAAATATGCCAAGGAATTCTACAAGCACTAAGATAGGCTTAACACCTCCCGGAACAGGCGGATTGAAAATATGCCCCCAGTAATGTTTGTTTGAGCTGGCAAGAATTACGATGAACGAAATAATCGCCAGCACAAATGTGAAAGCAATATTGCCCGTTACATTTGCAGTGCCCGGGATTAGTCCAACTAAATTATTGATGAGAATAAAAAAGAAAACAGTAAGCAAGTAGGGCAAATATTTCTGATACTTGTGACCGAGATTGGGTTTTGCCACTTCATCCTTTACAAAATTGATAACAGGCTCCATTAAACTTTGTGTGCCTTTTGGAGCTGAAGTGACACCCTCTCCGTTTTTATATTTTTTTGCGATGCTGACCATGATCCAAACCAATAGCGTCAATGCGAGGATCATTTGCACTACGTTACGGGTAAGAGAAAAATCGTACACTTTTACTTCCTTGTTTATCGCCCCATTTTCGTTTACCGCAACAATTTGACCTGCGCCATATTTTTTCGGATCAAGTTTTAACTCATGGATCTTTTCATCCGTTAGAATGGCATAGCCTTTATAGTCTTCTTCGCCATGATGAAATCTGGAAGACATGAAGCTTGATACGCCTCTTTGCGGCGAATATAAAATTACCGGCAGCGGAACGGTAGCCGCATGTTCCTTGCCATCACCGTCTTTATAAGAAAGAAAATGGAATTCGTGAGCGTCCAAAACGTGACCGAAAATGACCTCGTTGGCGTTAAAAGACTCATTTTTTGGTTTCTCGGTTTTGCCACCGTGATCCTGGGCAAAAATAAATCCTGAAAATAAGCTGAAAGCCGCTACCAATAAGCATTTGACATAGCAAAAACGCATACCCCTTCTGAAATTTGCCGCAAAGATAGGGGTCGGCAGGGTAAAAACCAGAAAAGTTTAAGAGTAAAACTTGCTTGTTTTTGCTGTTGGTTTCGGGTCGCAAGATTTTAGTTTTTGCACTCAAAAATCATTTGTTATGACAGTCAATTAGAGCTTAAGAACCGGTAAGCAGCAACAAGTAACTGGTAGCCAGTTAAGCTACTTTGGTTTTTTTATCAAACTGCAATTGGTACAACCTATAATAATAACCTTCGAGTGACAGCAGCTCTTCATGGGTGCCCATTTCCTTTATTTCACCTTTATCAAGCACGATTATCTTATCTGCCTTGCGAATAGTAGATAACCGGTGGGCAATGACAATCGAAGTTCGACCAGCAATTAATTTATCAATGGCCTTTTGTATGAGAATCTCACTTTCCGTATCAACCGACGATGTCGCCTCATCCAAAATCAAAATGGAAGGGTTGTACAACAATGCCCTTATAAAAGACAAAAGCTGCCTTTGACCTAAAGAAAGGGTTGCACCTCTTTCCATCACATTATAGTCGTAGTTATCCGGCAACTGCATGATAAAGTCATGCATGTCGATCAGCTTCGCTGCCTCGATCACCCTTTCTCTTGGAATAGCAGAATTGCGCAAAGTAATGTTATCAACAACGGAGCCTGAAAAAAGAAATACATCCTGTAAAACAACTCCAATGTTCTTTCTCAGCACATCCAACTTAAAATCATCAATATTGACATCATCAATACTGATAAGTCCTTTTTGTATGTGGTACAAACGATTTAATAAGCTGATAATGGTTGTTTTGCCACTACCCGTATGACCAACTATCGCCACCGTTTCACCTGGATTCAATTTAAATGAAACATCTTTCAGTACAAGCTGATCAGGATTATAACCAAATGAAACATGATCGAAAGTAATCTTGCCCTGAATTTTTGACGGTGAATAATTGCCTTGCGTCTTAATATAATCATCATTGTCCAGGACCTTAAACACTCTTTCGCTGGCTATTACTCCCATTTGCAGAACATTGAACTTATCTGCGATTACACGAAGGGGACGGAACAATAAATTAAGACACATATAAAACATCATCATCTTTCCTCCAAGCTCTCTTGCCTCTGCTGCCGAAGCACCAGCCCGTCCCGCGATCCACCAAACCAACAAACCTGTTGAGAGTGCCAGCACTATTTCAACTACAGGGAAAAAAACAGAGTACGCAAAAATGGCATTGATGTTTGCGTTTCTATGGCTCTTGTTGATCTTTTTAAATTTTTCAAATTCCCGATCCTCAGCCGCAAATGCCTGCACTACCTGCATACCTGTTATGTGCTCCTGAACAAAAGCATTCAATTGAGCAACTGCATTGCGGACTTTAATAAAAGATTTGTTTACACTTTCCTTAAAGTAATAGGTTGCGAGTATTAAAATGGGGAAGGGAGCCAGACACATCAATGTCAATCTCCAATCCACATAGAACATAAATGACAGTATAGAAATAATGGACAGCAGGTCCGCAATGATCGGGACAAGACCGTCGGAAAAAATATCATTGATCGCTTCAATATCATTAATGGTTCTTGTGGTAAGCGTCCCGATTGGTGTCTGATCAAATTGTCTGAGGTTTAATCCAACCACTTTCTCATATACTTTTATTCGCATGTCCTTCACCACAGTTTGGCCTAGCCATGCCGTGATATATGTAAAATAAAATCGAACAGCGCTTTCGACGATCAATAATCCTATTTGAATAACCGTCATCCAGATTATCCAATCAAGCATTTTGCTTGCGATAAACTTATCGACCGTGATTTTTATCAGGTACGGCCGAACAGGAGTTATGATTGCAAGAAAAACTGCGAGCCAAATGGAAAAATAGAATCTTCTTTTATACGGGGCTGCAAACTGAAAAACCCGCCTCAGGTTTTCAAAATCAAATATTTTTTTTAATGCTTCTTTGGCCACGAGCGTTACGCGTTCAGGGTTATGAGTTACGGGCAAGGAAAATACAAATTTAGCAAAGAGTCAACTCATAACTCATAACTTTTAACTCATAACTAATCCTCGTCCCCCATTGCTTTTGTGTAAGCCTTAATAAAAATAGCACCAAGGTTTTTATAGGGAGGTATGTAATCTTCAAATCCCTCGACCTTTACTTTCTTCTCCAATTCTTCCCAGAAAGGGATCCAATCAATATTGCTTCCATTTCTGGCCTTCTCCATTAATAAATTAAAGAACGGCTGATTGACGGCTGTTTTACCAATTTGTTTTGAAGTAATAATATGCGCATCCGGGGAGTGCTTCAGAATATCATGTATCAGGTAGTAACCCCCACATGAACCCATAAACACAATTTTCGCAGAAGGCAATATCTGGTCAATGGTGTAGGGGGCATTGTAACTATGCCCGCGGTGTATCACGACGGTCGGGTAAAGATTGTTCTTTAATAAAAATGAATCCAGCGCATCCTGCGCTTTTTTATCCTTGTCATCTTCTTCCGGCAATGGTAAGTTTGCATACACTGAGACCGGCCTTCCCTTTATCGAATTTATCTCGATCCAATTTTTTGTCGTAGTTGTTTTCCAAAGTTTAGGATCAAACAGTCTTTTAAACCCCTGGAAAATTCCTATTCCGTCCTTATCTCCATAGAAAAATACCTGCATGATCACCCGTCCTGTGTCGTTTGTGAGTGCTTTATATGGAACTCCGTACACCGGCGGAATACCGAATTCCCTTGAAAGGTCAATATGATTGTTTGTATCGGCAGAGAGAAACAGCTTGTATAATAAATTATACATCACAATTCCCCTCTTGTTATTACTAATAAGATTCCGGTTATAATTCGCCTTTATATTCAAAAGCATTTTTTCTGCGATCGGCTTGTTCGTCTCCACGATGCTGGCGTATGAATCGGCGACATCCACTCCATCTTCCAGGCCGTTGGATTCTTCAAGCTTACCGACAAATGCCCTCATCAATTTTTCGGCATCGCTTTCTTCGTCATCACTCTTCTTTGGTTGAAATGTATTTAAGAAATTGCTGAGTGTATTGTAACCTGCGCACATCTTGATAAATTTCCTGTACCGGTCGAATTGCACATTCATCAGTAACGAGTCCCCGTGTTGGTTGGCGCGTGTCATCATCAGGGGATAAACACCTTTTACAAAACTTGACGTATAAATTATACCGTCGGTGGTCACCGCTAAATAATAAAGCTCTTCTGCAGTCAGCGGTTGAATGATCTTAAATCGCACGGCCAGGTTGTCCACTTCATGGAGTGAATTGATCGTATTCACAAAAACATCCGTCGCCTTGGTTTTTATCCGGTCCTGCAGTTCTTTGAACCCGTAAGCGGTGTCTTTGTTCAAAGCCCTCTGCACATAATCAAGATGTGTTTTAACCAATAAACGGAAATATTTTACAGAATCATCTTTTACCTCATCTATGTACCCGATGGTCATCTTCCCCTTCATGATGTCATCCAGAAAAGGAAAATACCAGCGACCACTATTACTTGTCGCCATCCTTGATACAGCAGTAATGAGAGGATCATCTATTCGTCTTATTGCTGAACCAAGGCTATTATTCGCGGCGGCGAAATTGTATAATTGACCGGGGTCGCGATAACCAGCCACTTTTATAAGACTGTCACGAAAAGGAACATTAATATTGTCCCTGAGTTTCAAAAAAACCCTGTCGGGGTGTAAAGCGCAGTATTTCTTTATCAAAATATTCTGGCAGTTACTGTAACCAGCATTCTTGTCAAAAGCCCCCGAATTGATAAGATTCAATCCCACTTCATAAGGTAGCTCGTCGATAATTCCATCAACACCTTTATTGGCAATATCAGCCCTCATGCATTTTTCATATTCATCAATAACCACGGGCAATTGAGTGGGGCGCACAGTTCCGCGGCGCCAGTTATTATTAAAATATTTCAGAAGGTTTTCAAGGCCTCTCAGGTATTTGATCTTTACTTGTGAATTTAAGGTTGTATCCTTCTCAATTCTGTATTGTACCCAATCGACATTGCTTGTAGCTGCCCTGGTGAGCAAAAAATTTACCTCATCGTCAGCCGCGGGTTTGAATTCATCGTCGGCCTTGCCATCCGACTTTAAGATATCTTTTTGCTGCTTATCCACAAAATCATGGAAAAGCTCCCGGTTTTTGGGAGGTTTAAGGTCCTTAACAGGATCAGGATCTTCTGCTTGCGCTATCAGCGGCTGAAAAGCAAGCAGGCTAACCAGAAGCACAAGGTATTTTTGTGTTGCAATCATAAGGATCGATGTGTAAAGTTAGTATCCATCTTTGAAATGAGCTATTTGCGAAATATTTTTCATCTGGTTAGATGATATTTCATATGATAAAGTTGTGAGATGAATGCCTCTTTTTTATTTTTTCTTCATTAGTCAAAAATTGTTCCTGTATTAATTTTTTATTAACTCTGTGTTACGCAACGCAGGCCTATTTTCTTTAGAAACAATCTTCCTGTAGGTTTGCGCAAACAAAAAACAACATGGAAACTAAGGCAAGGAAAGTTCTGATTGCCGATGATGAACCTGATATTCTTGAAATTCTGAAATATAATCTCGTCAATGAAGGATACCAGGTAATAACAGCCAAAGATGGAGATGAAGCGCTTGAAAAAGCGAGGATCTTTCAGCCTGACCTTGTTGTGCTCGACATTATGATGCCAAAGAAGAGCGGGGTGCAGGTTTGTGAAATTTTAAGAGGCCAGTCCGCATTTAGAAATACTCTGATTATTTTTTTGACGGCATTAAATGATGAAACCACGCAAATTCGGGGGCTTGAAACAGGTGCCGACGATTATGTGAGTAAACCTATCAGTCCGAAGGTTTTTATCAGCCGGGTTAACGCTCTTTTCCGCAGGGTTCCTAAAAAAGAAAGTAAAACAGTTGAAATCGACGGGCTCACTATTGACCCTGAAAAATTTGTCGTTGAATTGGAGGGCAAGGAAATTTTACTGGCGAAAAAAGAATTTGAACTGCTTCATTTGCTGGCCTCCAGGCCAGGTCGTGTCTTTTTGCGCAATGAGATCCTCAGCCAGGTTTGGGGCAACGATGTAATTGTGGGTGACAGGACGATCGATGTACATATCCGCAAGATCCGCCAGAAACTCGGCGTGGATTGCATTACTACCGTAAAAGGAGTGGGATACAAGTTTGAAATTTAAGGCAAAGAGATCCAAGGATCAAGGCGCAAGTTTGTAATATTCATCGACTCAAAATTCTTGTACCTTGCTTCTTGTACCTTGGCCTTTGATCCCTTGTACCTTCGCGACATGCTCAACACCAAAAACGTTTCACCTCGCAGGCTTTCCGCGTTAACGGCTTTGTTGCTTTCTGTGCCGATCAGCCTTGGTATTTATATTCTCCACCAAAACTGGCAGGTATTGGCCGTTTCTTTCATCATTATTTTCATTGGCAGTTATGGCCTGATTTCCTTTACACTTGAGCGTTTTATTTACCGCAAGATCAAACTCATTTATAAATTTATTTACCAGACAAAGGCTAGCAAGAAAGAGGAGACATATTATCAATATATATTACCCCAAAAAAGCATTGATGAAGTAAGAGAGGACGTCGAAGAATGGGCGGAAAAGCAAGTTGAGGAAATAGAAATGCTAAAACGAAATGAGCAATTCCGCAAAGAGTTCTTGCAAAACCTGGCGCATGAAGTTAAGACCCCTGTATTTGCTATCCAGGGTTACGTAGATACTTTGCTGCAGGGTGCATTGGAGAATCCGGAAGTGAATCGTCCCTTTCTTGAAAAGACATCCAGGAATATAGACAGGCTGGTAAATCTTATCAATGATCTTGATGAAATTTCAAAACTGGAACGCGGTGAACAGGTCATCTACAAACAAAATTTTATAATACAAGACCTGGTAAAGGAAGTTTTTGAAAGCCTCTCGATAAAGGCCGAGCAAAAAAATATTCGATACAGTATTAAAAAAGGTTGTGAATCTCCTCTGACTGTTTTTGCTGATAAGGAGAAAATAAGACAGGTGATTCTGAACCTTATTGAGAATTCCATCAAGTATGGCAAGTATGGCGGCACTATTACCGCGAGTATGTACATTACTGACGAGAAACATGTATTGGTAGAGATAAGCGATGACGGAATTGGGATGGCTGAGCGGCATCTATCAAGAATTTTTGAGAGATTTTATCGTACCGAAGAAGGCCGCAGCCTGGACATTACCGGTTCAGGTTTGGGTTTGGCCATTTGCAAACACATTATCGAGGCGCATGGACAAACCATTCATGCGCGCAGCACGGAGCATGTGGGTACAACGATCGGCTTTACACTGGAAAGGAAGAAAGAGTGAGGGTCTAAATAAAGCGCGGTAGAATTACAAAAGTTGAATGTGCCCAAGGCGTCACTCGTGATGACGCAACAGGCAAGCAGGACAGCACGCAATTCACAAACGATCAACCTGAAACAATAAACGCTTCTACTTGTCAACGCCACCGAAAAATGAATTAAAAAGAGTTCTGTCGCCACTTATGCTCTGGGGGCTTGGTGTTGGTTACGTGATCTCGGGGATGTATTTCGGTTGGAATCTTGGATTGAAGGAGGGAGGAACGCTGGGTCTCGCCATCGCCACTTTTTTTATCATTATCCTCTATGTCACTTTCACTTTTAGTTACACCGAATTAGCCTGCGCTATTCCAAAGGCGGGAGGCGGTTTTGATTATGCCACCCGCGCATTGGGAAAAGACTGGGGATTTATTGCCGGCATGGCGCAAAACATAGAATTTATTTTTGCACCGCCGGCCATTGCCTTTGCTATTGGCGCTTATTTCAATTTATTTTTTCCGCAGCTACCTGTTTTATCCATCGCCATTTTCAGCTATGTTATTTTTACTGCACTCAACATTTATGGTGTAAAGGCTGCTGCAACTTTTGAATTGATCATAACCATTTTTGCCGTGGGTGAATTGCTTTTGTTTTCAGGAATTACCTTACCGCATTTTGAATTTAAGAATTTACAACATAATGCCTTTCCCACTGGTTGGGCCGGTGCATTCGCCGCTACTCCGTTTGCCATCTGGTTTTTCCTTGCTATCGAAGGAGTGGCGAATGTTGCCGAAGAAGCGGTCAATCCTCAGCGAACAATGTTACTTGGTTTTGGCTCAGCTATCCTAACGCTTGTGATCCTTTGCGTTCTGACATTTATCAGTTCAGTCGGTGTAGCCGGATGGGAGGCCATCGTTTATAAACCCAATGGCGATACTTCGGACTCACCACTGCCGCTTGCATTGAGCCATGTTGTTGGCAACAATAATGTGCTTTACCACTTGCTTATCACGATCGGATTGTTTGGATTGATCGCTTCGTTTCACGGAATCATTTTAGCAGCAGGACGAGCCAGTTTTGAATTTGGAAGAGTGAGATTTGCGCCGGCCTTTTTAAAAAATATTCATCCCAAATTTCATACACCCGCCAATGCATTACTGGTAAATATGGGGATCGGGGTCATTGCCCTGCTCACCGGGAAAACATCCGAAATCATTACGATCTCAGTGTTTGGTGCACTGACACTATATATTGTATCAATGGTCGCTTTGCTGAGACTGAGAAAAAAGGAGCCAAAGCTGGAACGGCCTTTTAAGGTACCCATGTACCCACTATTTCCCGCAGTTGCACTGATCGTCGCTATAGTTTCATTTGTTGCAATGACGATTTATACTCTGAAACTGGCGCTCGTCTATTTCTTAATTATCGGTGTATGTTATATCGCCTTTAAACTATTTGCACGAACGAATTGAAATAATTAGTATTTTTTATTTTGAAACAGGAGCATGACTACAAAAGAAATTGTCCAGTACGTAAAAGATCATCCTTCCGGAAAAGTAAAAATTGCCTTTAGCGATATTGATGGAATATTGAGAGGTAAATATATTTCTTCGGAAAAATTTCTTTCAGTTGTTGAAAGTGGCATCGGATTTTGCGACGTGATCTTTGGCTGGGATGCCGGAGACGCAGTCTACGATAATGTACAATATACCGGCTGGCACACTGGTTATCCGGATTGTCCTGCGACGATTGATATAAATACATTCAGAAAAATTCCCTGGGAAAATGACCTTCCTTTTTTCCTTGGCGAATTAAAAGATGCAAAAGGCAATCCTTCCCCGGTTTGCCCGAGGCAGTTAATGAAAAAAATTATCGGCGAAGCAAACAAACAAGGTTACGCTCCATTTTTTTCACAGGAGTTTGAGTGGTACAATTTTGCAGAAACGCCACAAACGGCAAATGACAAGCAATTCAAAAACTTAACTCCACTCACACCGGGCATGTTCGGCTATTCAATTCTGCGTAGTTCATTGGAAAATTCTTACTTCTCTGGACTGTTTGAGAGCTTGAAAAAATTCAATGTGCCATTGGAAGGAATACACACAGAAACTGGTCCGGGCACTTATGAAGCAGCGATCAGTTATTCAGACATTTTAGAGGCGGCTGATCGGGCGGTACTTTTCAAAACAGCCGTGAAAGAAATTGCATATCGTCATGGGATCATGGCCACCTTTATGGCGAAGATCAACGAAAATCTTCCGGGTTGTGGCGGGCATGTTCACCAGAGTTTATGGGATACGGCGGGAAAGAAAAATCTTTTCTATAATGAGAAAGACAAAATGAGGATGAGTGACATAGCAAAAAGCTATATCGCAGGACAGTTGCATTGTTTGCCATATATCCTCCCCATGTTTGCCCCAACTATTAATAGTTATAAGCGATTGGTGGAAGGCGCATGGGCACCAACGACTCTCACATGGGGTGCCGATAACAGGACAGTTGCATTGAGAATATTGGCCAACAGCAGTAAATCATGTCGTTTAGAAACACGAGTGATTGGATCTGATGTTAATCCTTATATAGCAATGGCCGGGTGTTTGGCCGCGGGCCTTTATGGAATAAAGAATAAATTGAAGCTAAAACAACCGGCAACAGTTGGAAACGGCTATAAAGATTATTCTAACGGAACATTGCCATCTACATTAATAGAAGCGACTCAACAAATGAAAACTTCAAAACTTGCAAAAGCGCTGTTTGGTGAAATATTTGTCGAACATTTTGCGCAAACGAGAGAATGGGAGTGGCGACAACATTTAAAAGCGGTGACAGATTGGGAGTATAAACGCTATTTCGAAATTATCTGAGACTAAATCACAAATCTAAGCATCAAATTCCAAATAAATCATAGATCAAAATGACAAAAAATTGCATGCAGCTGCCTTCTATTGAATTTGAAACTTTGATCCATCTATTTGGTTCTTGAGATTTGAAATTTTATCACTAATGACTTTCGACAAGATCTATCAATACAACTTCCCAACAACAATTCGTTTCGGAGCGGGCGCAAGTAAAGAACTTGGTGATTATTTGCTACAAAATAATTTGTCAAGGCCATTAATTGTTACAGATGCCACGGTAGCGCAACTTGATTTTTTTAGAGAGATCATCAATGACCTGGAAAAGAAAAAAATTTCGACTGAAATTTTTTCTGATATACATAAGAATCCAGTGAAATCCAACGTATACAATGGCACTGGTGTTTATGATCAAGCCAAAAGAGATTCTGTTGTTGGTGTTGGCGGCGGAGCTGCATTAGATGTAGCAAGAGCCATCGTCTTAAGAATAAATCACCGGGAAGATCTTTTTAAATATGACGATCTCATTGGGGGAGATGTATATATAACCAACGATGTTCCTCATTTTATTACCATACCTACTACTGCAGGTACTGGAAGTGAGGTTGGACGAAGCGCGATTATTGCTGACGACGAAACACATCAAAAGAAAATCCTTTTTTCCCCTAAGCTTCTTGCAAAAATTGTTTTTGCTGACCCATTACTAACCATGGAACTTCCTCCTTCCATTACTGCCGCTACAGGAATGGATGCGTTGACGCACAATATGGAGGCATACCTGGCAAAGATGCCTCATCCCCTTTGTGAAGGAATTGCATTAGAGGGAATTTCACTGATCAATGATTCATTGGAAAAAGCTGTAAACAAACCTGATCTTGAATCAAGAAGCAAAATGCTGATCGCGTCGCTCATGGGCGCCGTTGCTTTTCAAAAAGGATTAGGTGTAGTACATTCACTGGCACATCCCTTGTCCTCATTACTGGATACCCATCATGGTCTCGCTAATGCCGTCAATATCCCATACGGCATGGAATTTAATATGGCAGGTTTTGAAAAAAAATTCAAACGAATTGCAAGAACATTGGAATTGAAAGACGAAACCGGCGGAGCCGTTGTAAAATATTTATTCGAACTGAATTCAAAAATAAATATTCCTCATAGGCTTGGGGCTATTGGTGTGAAACAAGAACACATTGAAACACTTGCTGATCTAGCTATCGCCGATTTTGCCCACCCCAATAATCCAAAACCGGTAAGCCGGGAAGATTTCAGAAATTTGTACAGCAAAGCACTTTAGCGCATGAAGAAAAAAATCGGGATTAGTTTCACAAAAACAAATTTTAAGAATTATTGGGATTGGTTCAAGGCGAGCGATCTGGAAGAGGATATTGAACTGATCGAACTCAATTTTGAAAAAAATAATTCTGAAGATATCTATCAATGTGACGGTTTTGTTCTCACAGGGGGCGTGGATACTCATCCTTCTTTTTATAATGGAAAAACTATTTACAATAATAGTCCATCCACATTCCAGATCGAGCGTGACTACTTTGAAGAAAAGATCTACCGCTATTCCCAATTGAACAAGTTACCCGTTCTTGGGATTTGTCGGGGAATGCAACTAATCAACGTCCTGGAGGGAGGCAAATTGATCCAGGACCTTGATAATGGGAACGAAAGACACAGAAAAGAAGAATCGGATAAAGTTCACAGCATAATCGCTGAACGCAGCAGCCTGCTTCATAAAGTGTCGGGATCCATGTCAGGTCGGGTGAACAGCGCCCATCACCAGGCTATCGATCCGGAGGGGATCGGTGATAATTTGATGGTAAATGCTTACGATGATGATGAGAAAATCATAGAGGGTCTTGAATTCAAAAACAAAGCTGGGAAAGCTTTTATGCTTTGTGTGCAATGGCACCCGGAAAGAATAAAGAACAAAGAAGAAAATCCATTTTCAGAAAATTTAAAAAAAGAATTTCTCAGTGCTATAAGAAAAACAACCATGCAGAAACTTTTGGTCATAAATCCAGCCACAGAAGAAACGATCACGGAGTTAAATGAAGACAGCATTGAAAGTCTTCAAAAAAAGATGGAGTCCTTACGAATGGCCCAACAGGATTGGCAAAGAGTTTCGCTGGGTGAACGAATTGTGATCATAAAAAAATTTTCTGAATTACTCGAAAAGAATAGTGAACCACTGGCTGCCATATTAACATCGGAAGTCGGGAAACCATTGCAACAGGCACGAAATGAGTTGAATGGTGCAAGAGCAAGGATAAAATGGCTCACCGAAAATGCTGAGAAATATTTATCCGATGAGGTCATGAGCAGCAGAAATGAAATGGTTGAACGAATTTCCTATGAGCCTTTAGGAGTCATTTGCAACATCTCCGCATGGAATTACCCCTATTTGGTTGGTGTAAACGTTTTTATACCTGCGTTGCTTGCGGGAAATTCGGTTATGTATAAACCTTCCGAATATTCCACTCTGACAGGATTACAAATTGAAAAATTATTAAAGCAAGCAGGCATCCCTGAAAATGTTTTTCAGGTAGCTATTGGAGGAAAGAACGTCGGCGAATTATTATTGGACGTTTCGTTTGATGGCTATTATTTTACCGGGTCTTATAAAACGGGAAGATATATCTACGAAAAGCTGGCGGCGAAAATGGTTCCCTGCCAATGTGAATTGGGAGGAAAAGATCCTTTGTATGTGGCAGAGGATGTGAAGGACATAAAAGCTACCGCCGTAGCAACAGCAGATGGTGCCTTTTATAATAACGGGCAAAGCTGTTGTGCGGTTGAGAGAATTTACGTAAATGAACAAGTGTATGACAAATACATCGATGAATTTATCAAAGAGGTAAAATCGTGGAAGGTCGGCTCACCGGTTGAAGAAGGAGTTTACATCGGCCCGTTAAGCAGAAAAGAGCAGCTTAACGTTTTAGAGAGCCAGGTAGCCGAAGCTGTAAAAAAAGGTGCAACAGTTTTGACTGGTGGGCAAAAAATAGACAGAAAGGGGTATTTTTTTGAGCCCACCGTCGTTGTGAATGTAAAAAATGACATGAACATCATGCAGGACGAATCTTTCGGTCCTCTGATAGGCATCATGAAAGTGAAAGATGATGACGAGGCTGTCAGGCTAATGAAGGATACTGCATACGGTTTGACAGCCGCTGTTTACAGCGCGGACCAAGAAAGAGCGGAAAATATTTTGCGCCAAATAAATGCCGGTACAGGTTACTGGAATTGTTGTGACAGGGTCAGTGCCGCATTACCCTGGAGTGGCAGAAAACATTCAGGATTCGGTGCTACCCTTTCGCATGCGGGCTTGCGCGCATTTACGAAACCAAAAGGCTATCATTTGCGGAAGCAATAAATTTCCTATCCATCCCCACAAGCAAGGCAGCGAAGTAATTCCTTCAACGTTAACCATACAAGACATAAAAGGCATTTAAGGTATTATACCCGTAATTACTTGTATGGTTGCCCATCATTTCCCTTGTTGATACTCCAATATCCTTTTGCCGTTATTACTGTAAATTCTTTTCAGCGTCTCATCAGTCAGTGAAAGCCCATATAATGGCCAGTGATAATTAAAAAAATCCCGCTCATAAAAATGTTCATCGGCTGTCTCAAGGATGTGGAATGTTGTTAGGTACATACTTTTTGATATACCCATATCAGTGCCATATACTATTCTCGAGGAATACTTCTCCATAAAATCATGCACATACCTTGGAATCGGAGCGATTTCGCCATAACGGGCTGCTATATCCGCATACAGGTTAGGATATGCATCGAATAATTTTCCCAGTTTGCTGAGATCAGAACAACAGTTAGCCAGATGACATGCAATGAAAATCGTGTTTGGATTATTCTTTACTGCATTTTCAAGTGTAGCCACTAACTGGTCATGATCAAGGATTCCCTTTTTACTCATGTCCACTTTCCAGGTAGCAGCATTCATCAATCCATCATTCAAAGAATCGGCCTTTTCATACATCCAGGCATCTTCGGCAACATGTATACTTATGGGCAAATGCAATTCAGCACATTTCTCAAGCAAAGGCTTCATTCGTGGATCATCAATATGCAGGCCCCATCCGGATGTGGGTTTAGAATAGAATTCGCCAAGGCCCTTGTCGCCAAGCTCTCCTACGCCTCTTGCTCCCTTCTGGTAGCATCTCTCTAATTCTTCCACCGCATGTCGTTGCCAGCCGGGTTTGTCATATCCGGTATAGTCGAATCCGCACCAAATTTCAAAGCGGTCCTTATAACGCTTATATTTCTCAACAACAGAATCAAACCTTGCACCTGTCGAATATGAAAGGATGATTGATTTTGCAATGCCAACCTGGTCCATTGTTTTCACCCATTCTTCAATTTGTTCGCTTGTTTTTGGATAATCATGGGAGTGGAAATCAACTACGGGATACTTAGCCCTTTCAATTTTCGTGTGCGGTGTTTTATAGATCGACACAGGACGAAAATCTTTTAACTTAAGGTCATTTATATCCTGGCCAATTGCGATGATGGTAAAATTCTGCAGCAGAATGAACGCAAAAAGATGGGGTGAGTAAATTGGTTTCATAGAACTAAATGTAATGATTGTTGTGTAATTTTCTTGTTCGGAGAAGGCATTAAACATAAACACAATTTTCTATCAATATGATCCAAACTGTGATTTTTGACATGGATGGAGTGATCATAGACAGTGAATCTGTCTATTTTAAGATCGACAAACAAATGTTTGACGAGTTGAACATTGCTGTATCCTTTGAAGAGCAATGTTCTTACGTAGGGACTTCATCGCAAAACATGTGGGACTCCATTATCAGGAAACACAGCCTTACTGATCAGCCTGACATGTTGATGAGAAAGGAATATAATCTCTACATGGAGCACCTGGCAAATGCAAATGATCTTCAACCCATCGAAGGCGTTAGGGAGTTAATAAACAATCTTCATGAACACAATTTTAAATTGGTCCTTGCATCATCATCACGAATGGAAGCCATTGATATCGTGCTTAATAAATTTAAACTTTCTGAATTTTTTACAATAAAGGTCAGCGGCTCAGAGCTTACTCACTCCAAACCCCATCCTGAAATATTCCAAAGAGCGGCGGAACTAATAAACTCCGAACCGAAACAGTGCATTGTCATAGAGGACTCGAAAAATGGAGTCGCTGCAGCAAAGGCAGCGGGTATGAAATGCATCGGTTTTTTGAATCCCAGTTCTGGCGATCAAAATTTAGCAAACGCTGATATCGTAATTCGATCCTTTAAGGAATTAAATGCGGACATCGTCCAAAGCCTTTAATGAATAAATGATCGTCTTTTCTTCTTTGGTTTTTCGGACTCGCAAACATACTGCCAATATGATGCAAGCAAAAACATGGTTTATTGTGTGCGGTTTAACAAAGAAAGTAATCCAATGTAACCGCATCGTTACTTCACCATTATATTAATGTTAGAAAAAGAACGGTAATAATTTATTTTCAGTCGTCTTTGGCGATCTAAAGCTGTTAAACATCCTGCCAGGCGTTATAAATTGATAACGATTTGTTCATTTTCTCCTTACAAATTATTAATACTGGCGTAACAAATCGGTTAAATCTGTTAATAAATTTTGTAAAACTTTTCCCACCTATGAACAAACGAAGTATTGATGTTGCCATAATCTCTGACCTTCATCTTGGCACCTATGGGTGTCGCGCAAAAGAGATCGTCACCTATCTTAAGAGCATTAGCCCGCAAATTTTAATTCTGAACGGAGACATTATTGATATCTGGCAATTTACCAAGCACTATTTCCCATCCACTCATGTTGCAGTCATCAAAGAAATCCTGAACCTGATGACATCGGGGACAAGAGTGATTTACGTTACAGGCAATCATGACGAAATGCTTCGCCGCTACAGCGACCTGCAACTGGGGCAATTTCAACTCACTGATAAGCTGGTGATCGAGATCGATCATAAAATGACGTGGATCTTCCACGGCGATGTTTTTGACAACACGACAAAAGGCAGCGCGAAGTTCTGGGCAAAGATGGGAAGCAATGGTTACGCTCTATTGCTTGGATTCAATCGTTTCATTAATAAGTTCATGAAATTTTTTGGTCGCGAAAAAGTCTCTCTGTCAAAAAAAGTAATGCAGAAGGTGAATGAATCAATCGTCAAGATCGACGAGTTCGAGACCCTGGTAGCAGAATTGGCGATCGAAAAAAAATATGACTACGTGATCTGTGGGCACATTCACCAGCCCCAAAAAAGAGTCATCACCAACAAAGAAGGAAGAGTCATATACCTTAATTCCGGCGATTGGGTTGAACATCTTACTTCCCTGGAATACTATAACAATGACTGGCACATTTACAAATATGAAGAGTCAAAACTGAAAACAATCCATGTCAAGGAAATGAAAAGACAAACCACGGATGTCATGACCGACCAGATCGCTATTTATTTGCACTCGCTGGGAGCTTGAATAAGGAATAATGAGTTATGAGTTATGAGTTATGAGTCTTTAACAAATAACAAATTACCAGAAATACAAGAATCATGTAACAAGTATGAAAATTTTTTACGCAGTACAAGCCACGGGCAATGGCCACATCAGCAGGGCGATGGAACTGGTGCCACACCTTCAAGCCTACGGAACTGTCGACATCTTTTTAAGCGGGGCAAATAGTTCGCTGGTTTTAGATGCCCCGGTAAAATACCGAAGTAATGGATTGAGTCTTTATTATAATTGCGCAGGCGGGTTTGATTATTGGAAAATGATGAAGGGCTACCAGCCCTTTAAACTGAAAAAGGAAATACAAGAATTGCCAGTAGAAAAATATGACCTCGTGATCAATGATTTTGAATACGTCACGGCTGCGGCGTGCATAAAGAAGAAAATCCCTTCGGTTCAACTTGGTCACCAGGGAAGTTTCCAATCGAACAAAACGCCAAGGCCACAAAGGAAAAGTACGGTAGGTGAGTGGGTCTTAAAAAATTATGCGCGGGCGACTCATCACATCGGTCTGCATTTTGAGAAGTATGACGAATTTATCTTTCAGCCCGTCATTAAAAAAGGAATTCTTAACGCTGAACCAACCGATAAAAACTACATTTCTGTTTATCTTCCTTCTTATTGTGAACCGCAACTGGAAAACATATTCCATCCCCTTAAGGACTTCCATTTTCAAATATTCTCAAAAGAAACAATGCAGGAAAAAAAATCAGGCAACATTCGGTTTCTTCCTGTTAACAGTGTCTTATTCAACCAGGGCCTGATACATTGCACGGGCATTATCACAGGTGGTGGTTTTGAAACACCTGCTGAGGCTATCCATCTAGGGAAAAAAATCATTTCTGTGCCGATCCGCGGACAATATGAGCAAGTTTGTAATGCTGCAGCGTTGGAAAGATTGGGAATCACATGTCTTAAGACTATTGATGAAAATTTTTCTTCCATATTTTACAAATGGATAGAGGAAAAAAATACAGTTTGCATCGATTACAGTAACACTATGCCGGAGCTATTGGAATACCTTTTTGCCCTTAACGAAAAAATGAAATTGCACAAATTGGCGACAGCATTAGCGGCAAATTGACTCACTAACCTTGACTTCTACCTCTTGCCTACGCGGGACCGATCTATCCTGCCGGGGAGTTCCGAACGCAAAAATTGTTTTTTGAGAAAAAAACAACCTTTTTCCATCAGCGGCCGTTTATGGAGTTTCAGCCATTTGAGAATTATCTGCACTCTATTTTTGATCATATGGAACTTATTGAAAGGGACAATTTTCTTTCTGCACTCAATAGCGGGTTTACAGAAGCTGCTTTGGGGGAGGGTCATTGTTTTTTTGTTATGGGTGAGGCAGGGATCGGAAAGACGTCTCTTGTAAAGGCTTTCCTAAAAAAAATTGAAGATGAAAGTATCCAATATATTGGCGCCTGCGACTCACTGTTCACTCCGCGACCTCTTGGGCCCTTGTATGATCTCGCCTTGCAGATCAATGAGAATTGGATAAATGAAATTCATTCTGTGTCGTCGAGAGCGGAATTGTTCTCACGATTTGTACAAGAATTAACTCAGAAACAGAAGCCTGTCATCATTGTATTTGAAGATATTCATTGGGCAGATGAAGCCACTCTTGATTTTGTAAAATTCCTGGCCCGGAGAATAAGCCGGTTAAAATGCTTATTCATCCTCACTCTTCGTGATGATGAGATCAACCAGCAATACTCGTTGCGAAATGTGTTTAGCGACCTGGCTCCTGATACATTCACACGCCTCGTATTAACGCCGTTATCTAAACAGGCAGTTCAGAAGTTGGCTGGTGAAAAGGGATATGACGGAGAAGATGTATACAGCATTTCGGGCGGAAACCCTTTTTACGTAAACGAGATCCTGGCGAGCTACAGCCTCGGTGTTCCTGACAGCGTGAAGGATTCAATACTCTGCTTTTATAACCGGCTTGAAGACGAAACAAAAAAAGTATTGCAATTCCTATCAGTAATTCCCCAGGGGTTGGAACTCATTCGGCTTTATAAAATTGATCCTTCCTTTCACCACGCCATCGAAAGTTGCCTTGCCAATAAGATACTTGTCATTAAGAACAATAAGATTCTTTTCAAACACGAGTTGTACAGAAGAACTATTGAGGCATCTCTCTCTCCATTTAAGCGAATTGCATTGAACAAAAGCTTGCTCGATTTCTTCCTGAGATCATTCGAGGAAAAAGGAGAGATCGAAAAAATTGTACACTATGCTAAAAATGCCAACGAAAATAAACTGGTCGTAAAATATGCGCCATTGGCTGCCAGGCAGGCCGCCGCTGTGGGAGCTCATATTGAAGCGTCAAAATTGTTTTATACCGCGATTGAATATTTTGACGAAGATAACTCGGATCAACTTGTGAGGTTGTATGAAGATTACGCTTATGAATGTTATCTCACCAATCAATTGCAGGACGCAATCATTTACCAGGGAAAGGCGCTAAAAGTATGGGAAGAGAAAAACGAATTAGAGCAATTAGGAAACGGTTTGCGGCTCTTTTCAAGACTTTGGTGGTTTGATGGTAATCGTGAAAAAGCTGAGAGATATGCCGGTCGTGCCATTGAAGTTTTGAATAAACAGCCCTCTTCCAAAGCCAAGGCCATGGCATATAGCAATATGTCGCAGCTGAAAATGTTATCAGATCAAACCGGTGAGTGTATATTTTGGGGTGAAAAAGCAATTACGATCGCACGTGAAGTGGACAATGAAGAAACGCTCGCCCACGCCATGATCAACATGGGCTCGGCGCTTATGTTAACACAATCATCCACACAAAAAGGAATCGACTTGTTAAAGGAGGGGCTTGATATTTCTTTGAAAAACTCTTATCACGAACATGCAGCCCGCGCTTACACCGCAATGGGAAGTAATTTGGTCACAATAAAAAATTATTTGTTTGCAAACCAAACTCTCGAAGAAGGGATCAATTACTGTGAAGAAAGGGATATTGATTCTTTGAAATTATACATGTTGGGTTGGAAGGCAAGATTAAACCTCGAAACCGGTAACTGGAATGAAGCGTATATGATCGCCGGCAATCTTTTAAAGAAAGAAAATCTTCCACCCGTAATTAAGATCGGTGCTCTGACAGTTGTTGCTACCATAAAAATCAGAAGAGGCGAACAGGATGCACTTCCCTTATTACTTGAAGCAAAAAAACTGGCATTTGTTACTACTGAATTGCAAAGAATTGTTCCGGCATTGATCGCCCTCCTCGAATATGAATGGGCCACGGGAAAACGATGCATCGACCAGGAAGTGCTTCACGAAACAATGAACATGTTTTTGCACCTGGAAAAAATTTCCAAAAAATGCAGGTTCTTTTTCTGGCTGGACAGGATGAAAGAGCATTACCCGCAGATCAGGGAAAAATACAGAAGCAGCATTAATAGCGACAAAACAGCACAGGAAGAAGCTGATTCCTGGCAAGAGCTGGGATGTCCTTACGAACAAGCCCTGTCACTGTTTGACGGAGCCGAAGATGATAAAAGAAAAGCTCTGTTGATCATTCAACAACTCGGTGCCGATGCGATCTATGAAAAACTCAAGATGGACATGCGTTCTTCAGGAATCAAGAGAATTCCCAGGGGATTGAGGGGAAGTACAAAAGCGAATCCTGCACAATTGACAAATAGGGAACTGGACGTTCTTCAATTACTAAAAAAGGGCATCCAAAACAAGGAGATTGCGGAAGCCCTTTTTATATCTCCAAAAACAGTTGATCATCATATCTCATCGATCCTCTTCAAGCTGGATGTTAATTCGCGTTCAAAGGCGGTAAATGAGGCAGCCCGCCTGGGCATTGTAAAATAGGGAAGGTCGCTTTACAAATTAGGGAACGACTCTTAAATAACCTTTTCATTACAATAACAACTTTGCAATGCACTAAAAAAAATCAATGCAATGAAAAAATTTATTGTTGAAAGAAAACTTCCCGGCGCTGGAAATATGACAGCAAGGGAACTAAAGGATATTTCAAAGACTACTGTCGAAGTCATATCCTCCTTAGGCAAACCATATTCCTGGGTACAATCGTTTGTCACGGACGATAAAATCTATTGCATCCATATCGCAGAGAACAAAGAGGACATTCGTCATCATGCTAAATCAGGAAACTTGCCTATAAACACAATCGAAGAAATAAAGCAAATAATTGATCCTGCAACAGCGGGTTGAGGCTTCAAATCTTGTTGCAGAACTGTTAAGGAAATGTATAGATCAACGATGGGAAAAAAAGCACAACCGTTAGAAAAAGATAGGAATTTACAGGATCACATTCTTTCTAATTTGCTTCTTCGAAAAAAAACAATAGTAAAAACTTTGAAACCATTAAACCTTAAATTTTATCAGATGAAAAAGAATGTAATCTTCTTGTTATCGGCATTTTTATCCCTCAGTCTCTTTGTAAAGGCCGCCGTGAATGAAATACCAAATCCTGTTTTCCCGGTCTTTGGGAAAACTCTGAAGGGAGAAAAGGTAAGTCCTTTGATCGAAGCCAAATTTAAAAAACAGTATGGCAATCTCATCAATGTTTCATGGAGCGTCGTCGATGATCTGTCGGATGTCCATGTCACTATCGCCACTTTTACTGAAAATGCGGAAGAAAAGGAAGTCTATTATTATGACGATGGAGAGATCCTCGGAATTGGGAAAAACATAAGAAGAGATCTCTTACCAGAAAACGTAGTAAAATCGATCAATTCCAGATTCAAGGCCGGGATCATTCAAACAGCTTATGAATTTAAAGAAAGGAGTTCTGCTACAAAATATTTTGTGCGGGTGATCACTCCGAAGCATACAATGCTCGTCTCAGCAAATGAATTTGGGGAGACAAAAGTTTATCAAAAAGAAAAGACAAAGCGCTTTTTTGAGTAAATCACTCAAGCGACAAAAATCTGCATCCTTAATCAATTATCATTAACCTTAAATTTTATCAAATGAAAAAGAATGTAATCTTAATGTTAGTAGCGTTTGTAACGCTTAATCTTACTGCGAGGACCCCGGTGGAAGGTTCGGATCCCGGGGCTGCAGTTTTTGCAAAAGCTCCAACGGGAGAAAAAGTGCCTGCTTCAATCGAAGCCAAATTCAAAAAGCAATATGGTTCGGTAATAAATGTTTCATGGAAAGTTATTGAGGACGTTTCCATAGCTACATTCAATGAACAGGGAGTGGAAAGGGATGTATTCTATTATAATGATGGCGAAACTTTTGGCTATGGAAAATTAATAGAGAAAGAACTTTTGCCTAAAGTGGTTAGAGAATCGTTTACCGAAAGATTCAGAAAAGGAGTTCTCCAGGCAGTTTACGAGTTTAAAACATTAGGCTCCCCAACCAGGTATTATGTCAGGGTAGTTGCTCCTAGTTATTTCGCAATTGCGTCGGCAACAGAGTTCGGGGATGTAACCATATATCAGAAAGAAAAAATCAAGTGATCCCATTGATTCAATTGGCCTCATAAAACGGGATACAAGTCATCCCGCATAAGCGGGGTGACTTTTTCGGTCAATTTTTTCACCAGTCTTTAAACTTATAAAATCAGCGTTGATTCGATAAAATGTGACGTATGCTTATGACAGTAGTTTTCTTGGTGACCCATTTTTTTAATAGAAAGAATAATTATTCGCTCCTGTTTTCAACCGCAATATCGGAAGGCATAAAGGACATGTTTAAAGAAATGGGATATAGTGGCGATAGGAGCAATAAAAAAGAGAACGCCGGGGGTGAGCCCCTTTCCGCCAATGGACAAGCAATCATTGAACGGATGAATTGAAAGAGAACTCTGAAAATCTAATGAACCAAAAACTCATCATATCACTCTTAATTAATTGGACAAAGATTCCGGAAAACTTGTGTTTATCAACCATCGACGATCGTTAAAAAAGCAGAATCCAGGATGATTTATCGTTTTATAAAAAATAATTATTCTGAAAACCATTACCAGATGGTGCCTGACTCCTCTGCGGGGCTGCTTATTCATTCTTCGATAAAAAAAATCAAGACCAGGCGAATTGAGTCCCTTGATCTTCTAAGAGGCGTCGTCATGATAATAATGGCGCTTGATCATGTGCGGGACTATTTTCACAGCAGCGCTTTTTTGTATAACCCCGAAGACCTTAACCATACGAATATTATACTTTTTTTTACGAGATGGATCACGCATTTCTGTGCACCTGTGTTTGTATTTCTTGCCGGCATCTCTGCATACTTATACGGCACCCGCAAAACAAAGAAAGAGTTATCATTTTTTCTTTTTACCAGGGGTCTTTGGCTGGTGTTCGCAGAGCTCTTTGTTCTATCGTTTTTCCGGACATTTAATCCAACTTACCACTTTTTTAATCTGCAGGTTATTTGGGTGATTGGGATTTCAATGATCTGCCTCTCGGCGATGGTCTACATCAAACAAAACCTGCTCATTTTAACGGGTATTCTACTGATCGCATGCCACAATATGCTGGATAGTATACATGTAACAGGAAACAGCTTTCCTGCTTTTCTATGGGCATTAGTGCACGACTCAGGATATTTTACATTTGGGAATTTTACTTTTCATGTACATTACCCTGCAATACCCTGGATCGGCATTATGGTTATTGGGTATAATTTTGGTAATTTATTCACTCCAGGGTACGATGCTGAAAAAAGAAGGATATTACTTTTCTCTCTGGGATCTGTCATCACTCTACTTTTTGTCGTTTTACGCTTTATAAATACCTACGGTGATGCTTCTCATTGGTCTGTTCAAAAAAACGGGGCATTTACTGTTTTGTCTTTTTTAAATCTCACCAAGTATCCACCTTCCCTGCTCTATGTATTGATGACACTCGGACCTGCTATGATTTTTCTTTCGCTTACCGAAAAGCCATTAAATAATTTGAGGAAAAAGATCACCGTGTTTGGAAGAGTGCCTATGTTTTATTACCTGGCTCATATTCTTTTGATCCACGTGTCTGCATTAATTGCGGCAGTTCTCAGTGGCTATAAATGGTCCGATATGGTATTGACGACCATGATAAATCGCTCACCGGCACTGAAAGGATACGGTTTCAACTTGTTAATAGTTTACCTCGTGTGGGTGACTCTCATTTTCATTTTGTACCCGATTTGTAAATGGTTTGATCACTACAAAAGAACTCATCGATCCAACCAGTGGTGGTTAAGCTACATATAAACATCAAACACAACCATTAAAACCAATTAAACCAGATCAATCGTGAAAATTCAGCTCTTCATCCTGTTTTTTTTAAGCACCGCCGCTTATTCCTTCGGCCAGGTTTCTATTAAAGGAAGAATAAAGGATCATCAGCAAAATTTATCATTTGCCACCGTAACGCTTCTTAATCCCGATTCTTCAACAATTAAAACAGTATCGGCAAATGATTATGGTGAATTCATTTTTGAAAACGTTTCACCAGGTCTCTATATGGTCTCTTCTTCAGTAGTTGGATACTCTAAATTTCTCTCGGGGCAGATTTCGGTCGAAAATACCAACATCGTCCTTGCAGATATAATCTTAAAGGAGGCAACGACCGAATTGAATGTAGTGACGGTAAAAGCAAAAAAACCACTATTTGAACAGAAGATTGACAGGCTGGTGGTAAATGTTCAAAGTAGCATCACTTCATCTGGCAATACCGTTCTTGATGTCCTTCAAAAATCTCCCGGCGTCGTCGTAAACCGGCAGAACAATACAATTGCGATGAATGGAAAATCCGGGGTTAAGATTATGATCAATGAAAAAATAATAGAACTGCCTTTAGATGTCGTGGTACAAATGCTCGATGGCATGAGTGCATCTAATGTCGAAAAAATAGAACTGATCACAGCGCCTCCCGCTAAATATGACGCTGAGGGAAATGCAGGCATCATTCACATCGTTATGAAAGGAACCGGAGACTTTGGTACAAATGGTTCGATTGGTGTTACACTGGGATACAAATGGGCGGAACAATTAGGTGGGAATTTTAACCTTAATCACCGGGGTAATAAGTTTGCATTCTTCATTGATTACTCCATCCTGAGAAATCACAACTTGCACATATTCAAAATGACGAAAGAATCCCTTCAAAATGGATTTAAGCAGACTGCTAATGATCACAGCGACCGGGAAAATATTACTACCCAGCAAAATGTAAACGGAGGCATCGAATGGAGGTTTACCAAAAACAGTTTATTGAACCTTTCATTCACCGGCTACAGAAGAAATTGGGACATGGATGCTCTCGCCAATGATGTGAATCGTGCCGGAATAGATTCGACTATCATAACTAATATGATTATTCACGAATCAAATATCTGGCAAAGCGTAACGGTCGGCATCGGGTTCCAGACAAAACTGAATCAAAAAACAGATGTGAATTTTAGTATGGATTACCTCTATTATCATAATAACAATCCGTCTCAATACAATAACAACCTGTTTTTCGAGCAGAGCAATGTAATTGAAGAGTCAAAAATCGATTTAAAGAAAACTACTCCGATTCAATTTGTCATTGCCAATGCAGATTACAGACATGTTTTTTCTCCTTTATTCTCAATTGAGGCCGGCATCAAAGGAGTAACGTCACGCCTTAACAATAATGTATTGACTCAAAATCTGGAAAACAATATATGGGTAACAGACCCTGCTTTTACTTCGTACTCTAATCTTAGTGAACAGGTTGAGGCGGCTTATGCTTCAACAAAATGGAGTCCCGGAAGAGAATGGCAGATCAATAGCGGCCTCCGGTATGAATACACCCACACTTCCATTGGAACACCAACACAGAAAGACATTGTGAACAGGAAGTATGGGAATCTATTTCCCAGTCTCGCTTTGAAAAAAGATCTCCACAACAAAAAAGACCTGGAGATCTCTTATTCAAGAAGAATAACGAGACCGACCTATAATGACATCGCACCGTTCGTTTTCTTTTGGGCACCTAATACATTTTCTTCGGGGAACACCACCTTGTTGCCTGCTATTTCCGATGCCATTAAAGCCGGATATCATGTGAAACGATGGATCATCTCTTTGCAGTTCAGTCACTCAAAAAATGAGATAGGCTTTTTTCAGCCAGAGAGTGATAGCCTGTCAAATCTTATCTACCGCTCCCAAAATCTAAAATATTTAAACACGCTTGGCCTTGTGAATTCGATTTCTTTTAATCTCACATCATGGTGGGAAGTGCAAACCAATTTTACCGGACAATATTTAATGGCACAGACCGTACACCTGCAGAACAATACGAGAATACGTAACTATGGCGTGAATATTAATATAATAAATGCATTGAAACTTCCCAAAGATTTTGCCATTGAGATCTCCGGCATGTATCAATCAAAAACACTTTGGGGCATATCAGAATTTCTTGCCGTTGGATCGCTAAATGCCGGCATCCAAAAGAAATGGGGTAAGGGAACACTGAGGCTTTCCATAGATGACATTTTCAATACCAACAACTGGAGGCTCAAGACAAATCTGCCGGGCAATAATCTGAATTCGTATTTCGATTATGATTTTCATATGCGTTATGCCCGGTTGACATATACAAGAAGCTTTGGCAATAACAAATTACAATCGGTAAAACTAAAATCAGGAGCTGAAGAAGAGAGAGCAAGAGTTGCCAACTAACGTAAACTTATTTCTCATGTGGTTTAGCTAACACCTGGTGTTTTTACACTGGGTTTTTTTATGACACGAATTACACGAAAAGCTACATCGAAATTGATTTAATTAGTCCTTTTAATTTTTCTGCGGATCCGTGTAATAATTTTTTTTCGTCCTCATTTATCTGCAATTGCAGTATTTCCCTGACGCCGCCGCGATCAACAATACAGGGTACTCCGAGATAAATGTCACTTATTCCATGATAGTTTGTAAGCAAAGTAGAAACGTTTAGCACCGATGCCTCGTTTTTCAAAATCGCTGTGCAAATACGGTCCAATGCAAGGGCTATGGCATAGTAAGTCGCGCCTTTGGCTTCAATAATTTTATACGCGGCATCTCTTGTATCAACAAATATCTCCTCCTTCTCCTCATCATTCAGTGAAATTTCTGAACCGGCAATATTCGCAAGGCTCCATACAGCAAGTTCGGAGTCACCGTGCTCACCAATAATATGTGCATGCACACTCCGAGAGTCAATATTTAATTTATTACCGATGAGATAACGAAGACGGGAACTGTCGAGCAACGTGCCCGAACCAATCACTCGCTGTACGGGCCATCCCGACTTCTTCCAGGTAAAATAACTCATGATATCAACCGGGTTACTGGCAATGAGTAATATGCCGTCCTTGTTATACTTCAATACCTGGTCAGTGATGGTTTCAAAAATGGCAACATTTCGCTTCAACAGATCGATTCTCGATTCACCAGGTTTCTGTGACACTCCTGCAGTAATGATAATAATGTCAGCCTCCCGACAATCTTCGTAACTGCCCGCCCAAACTTTTGCTTTTCCCAAAAGAGGAAGTCCGTGATTCATGTCAAGTGCATCGCCAATAGCTTTGGGTTTGTTGGAATCAATCAGCACCAGTTCATCCATTCGACTTCGCAACAATAAAGTGTACGCCGTCGTCGAACCCACAGCGCCGACACCGATAACCGCGATCCTTGTTCTATCCGCAAATGACATTGACTGAAGATATGACTGCTAATGTAAATCAATTGAAAGTATTCCGCTGTGGAAATAACTGAAGTGTGAAACTTTTTGCGGACAGCGCTGCATTTCGCCCGTTATGTTCAATTGGCCACGCACTTTTTACAGTTCATCCTCGCTTTCGTGAAGAAGATGGAGCGAACGTGAAGCCTTGCCAATAACCTCTTCACACAATCCGAAACTCAATGTCATACCTGCACCGCCCACGCAGTTGATAATTGTAACTCCTTCTTCAGGCTGAAGTATCAATTCACTTTCACCGTTTGTAAGTTTTGGATATATCCCGTTCCATGTTTCAATGATCCTTTCATCTTTGAAACGTGCAAATTTTTTGAGATAATCAAGGATCATGCGGTTGATGAATTGTTTGTCAAATGGATCGTGTGTCAATCCATATTCATGGGAATCACCGACGGTTAGCTCCCCGGATTCATTTTGTGAAACCATCACATGAATGCCCCATTTCAGATAATCAGAATATTCATTTTCAAAAAATTCTTTGAGCGAGGAAAGTTCAGCGGCCCAAAGGATTTATAATGTACTAGTGATAAACCACCACACAAGGCCGGGCCGATGCGTTCATTACCGGGCTGTGCTGCCATCCGCATCATTTGCAATTTGCATTTGGTAACTTCTATCTCCGAGTAAAAAGAAGGGTAAAGAGTTTCAAAATCTGCACCAGAGCAAACATAGATCTCATCGGCCTGGAATTCTTGATCCGCAGTAAAAACGGACGGGTAGCTAATTTCCGTTACTGCCTTTCCCCATAAAAATTCAACACCATATTTTTCCTGCAAGTACGAAGGAATGGAACTGATCGCTCCTCTTGGATCAACGATCATTTCGTGTGGGCTATATAAACCTCCCAATAAATTCTGCTTTACGATTACAAGAGAATATTGCCCGACGGAATCAGGAAGCAGTAATCGGTACTGACGGTGCCTGTAAACTTCAGCCAATTCACAAAGCACATCCCACTCATATTTGTTGTACGCCACATGAAGCGAGCCAATATCATCATGCCAGATCTTTGCTTCACGGCAAATTGCCTTCCAAATGTTTGAGGACAGCAAAGCTCTTTCATAAAGTTGCCCATCCGGTTGGCCGACGGGCCAGATCATCCCGAAATTCCGGATGGATGCTCCCACAGCCCGATCCGATCTTTCAATCACCTTTACATCATATTTTCTTGTAGCCAGCGCTCTCGCTGTAGCGAGACCCACAATGCCCGCTCCGACAACTATCGCAGATCTATGCATAACTTAAATTTGACGAGGGAGTGAAATATCGTTGGTATTTACTTTTAAAATAGATCGATGAAAGAATAGTAAGACCTGTTCCCAATGCAGAAATTGCCAGGATCATTTTTACAAAGAAATCGCTGTATGAAATGCTACTGTTACTGAAATTTTTCAACAGCAACACGACATCGCTCCCGAGATAACCAAACGAATCTGCCACATAAATAATAAAACAGGCATTGCTTACGTAACGGAAACTGGCGATCATTCTTTCAAACAACATGCAGTTGAATGGCACATATCCCATATATAACCCGATACCTGTGATGGTCATCCACCAAAAGGCGGAAAGCTGACTGTAGACAAACAACAACGTACCGCATAGTGATAATGCAAAACCGATGACAATTAAAAAATGATTGACCATGAGGGCTCGTATATTGCTTTTTATATAGACTAATAAACTCATCAACACTAACACAAATAAGGAAGAAGGAATCTCAGTTTTGGTAAACAGTGAAATGTCATTCCCGTGGCCCGTCTCCTTCCAGATATTAGCCGCGAAATTGCTGCGGTAATCGCGAATGATAGTGAGCATGATATAAACGACAACCAGCATGAATAATCCCGGAAAAAACGTTTTTATAAAATCAATCCGTTCTTTTTTGTTCATGGGTTTTCGCTCGGTACGCACCAATACATCGGTCTCAGTTGGCTTTGGCGTTTGCTCCAGCAACCACGCAAAAAATAAAAGAGGTATAAAAAATACCAGACCTGCCACCCACGGCATCCACCACTGGTCAATGCCCCATTTTAATAAAATAAATTTCCCTGCACTTTGTGTAAAGCCGGAAGCAAAAATGAAACTTGAAGAAAGTGCTGCCCCGAGAAACTCTGTCGTCTTTCTTCCTTCTAAATAGCTAAATACAAGGCCGTAAATGATGCCCAATGAAAACCCGTTGATCAGCAGAAAGATAATATTGTAAGGTGGCGGAACAATAGCAAAAAACAGTAAAGCCATCCATGCAATACCAATGAATTTTAAAAGAATTAGGGTACGGTTTTTATTCCTGAGCTCTGCGATGAATTTAATGCCGAAAAATTTACTCAATGTATAGCCAGCAGTTTGGGCCATTACCAACCATATTTTATAATCAATGCCTAAAAAACGGAGGCCTGCAAACTCTGCTACAGTAAATGGTTTGCGAAAAGCATACATGCATGTATAAACACAAAAAGCAGAAAGGGCTGCCAATATTGTAGCGTGCCAGGCTGGAGGTTTATACGTCGTCGACAAAAACATTACATTATGATGGAGGGAATTTCAAGCAGGTTGTTTACAATATGCGTTGGTCTCGAGTTTTCCAATTCATCTGTCCTGTAAGCTCCCGTGGTAATAGCAATGTTGTAACTGCATCCCACATTCTTTCCTTCTTCAATATCCACTGCGGTATCGCCGACCTTGGCAACCATCAGAGGATCATCAATACCTGCACGGTACATAAGTTGCTCGATCATGAAGGGATATGGCCGGCCCATTTTCACTTCATCACTGGCAATATAGTCGTCTATCAACCCCTTTTCATTCCATTGAAAGCGATGCACGATCACGTCTGCAATATTTTTTGGAAAACCGGTATTGAGAGCTACGGTGATCGACATTTCCTTCAGTTGCTGAAAAAGTTCCTCGGCACCCGGAGCAGGCATTACTTCGGGTGAGTATTCGTAAAAATGAACCATTTCTTCAATAAAATCGTTGTATATCTCGTCGATCATTTCAGCATCAAAATCGATCCCGTGTTTTTCCAGCATCATTTGAATAGCAAGCTTTTTTTCATAACCCATTAAGGGATTGATCTCGTCCGATGAAATAACGACGGCCTGGTTTTTGAAAGCATTTTGAAAAGCACTGGCGACAAAATTCCTGTCAGTGACTGTTGTGCCAGCCATATCAAACACTATGAGCTTTACCGGCATAAATTTATTTTTTTGGAAAGCTACATTTCAATTGCAATCCATGATTAAAATGCAGATGAAGAAAACATTAATTCTGTATCACGAGGTGCTGGAAGGCCATCTGTTTATAAATCTCTAACGAGGGTAGCGGCACTTTTTCGATCTTAGCCTTATCATCCCATTCACGTATTTTGATAAATAAAAGGTAAAGATTATCTGCCTCGAATTGCGTTGCCTCGACATCATCCATTCTTCCTCCCTGTTTATCCAATGTGGCCTTGCTCGCATCTGAAAGCTTATTGTAATACTCCGGATATTTAAAGGTGAGGTATCTTTTTGCGGGCACATGACTTTCTACAAGCCTTGCAATTTTTTCCGAAAAGCCCTTTTCACGCAGATACTCGCCGCCCAGGCTTTCATGATCCATTACTCCATAGCCGTCCATTTGTTTTGTTTCATAAATGTGTTCACATAAGTGACCAATATCATGAAAAAATGATGCGAGGATCACTTCATCATCATAACCCTCGGCTTCTGCCAGCTGTGCTGCCTGGCACATATGTTCAATTTGTGAAACGGGCTCCCCGATATAGTCAGCTGCGCCATAGTTTTCATACAAAGAAAAAATCTCATCAACAACAATCCGGGCGTGGTCAGCATTCATAAAAAATTATTGACGGTAAATAGTTGAAATGGGTTCCATCACCGGGTGGGCAGGTTTAAAATTAAATCCTAGTAAAGCCGCAATGGTGGTTGCAATTTGCCTTTGGTAAAGAGTTTCATTTGTTTTCATTTCGCCCGATGGCGCTGTGTCCGGCCCAATCGCTGCAATCCAGATCTGCCCCGCGTCCTTTATTTTCTCCCCATGATGCTTCCATTCTTCCTTTACTGCATTGCCACGTCCATGATCACAGGTAATAATCAACGTGGTCTTATTTTTATACTCCGGCATTGACTGAACAGTTTTCCAAAGATCGGCGATCATCGCATCTTCTGCATGAGCTGCTCCAAGATATTGATCATATAAACCTCCATGTGCAAAATCATCGGTTTCATCAAAGGCAATGTATAATACTTTTGGTTTATAAATTTTTAAATATTCCCGTGCTGCGAAATAAGTAAATACATCCGGTCGTACCCCTAAAGGCCTTGTTGTGAGAAACTGCATATCGTTGATCAATTTCAACTCCGGGCTATTAAATTTTAGAGTGTCCACATCTGCGTTTACGAGAATTCCACTGCGGGGACTGTTTAATATATATGGAAACACCTCCCACGTAGAAAATACAGCCACTTTATCTTTATAATTCGATTGATGATTGATGTACTCAAGAACATTTTCATTTTTATTCCAGACTTTATCATTCGAGTTAACACTATCATCGGGATATCCTGTAAATATTTCATTATAACCAGGATAAGAAAACCAATATTTATTCGCATTATTCACCTTGTTCTCTTTCCACCTGTTGCCATACAACTGGCCTTGCGATTGGATCGTATTCCAAAAAAAGGGAAGAAGCCTTTTTCTTCTTTCTTTTGGCGATGATGCCCAGAATTGTTGTTTTAATGAACCAGTATCCCGGACGTAAGTGCTATCATTGATCAGTAAACTATCGGCACCACCAAAAACTTCTTCCCACCGGAAGCCGTCAAGAGTAACAATAATAATGTTTTCCGTTTTTGACTGAGCAAACAAGAATGAAATTGAAGCAAGAAACAACGAGGACAAAAATATTTTTTTCATGTCTGGCGTTTTGGTAAGAGTGCCACGGTCAACCTCATTCATTAGCTTATTAAACACAACTGTAGCACTTCTTATAACCTTTAATGTTTTTAAAAAAGGCGACACTTGGAAAAGAATCGCCGTGAGAAAACTGCTATGCTTGCAAAAAGAATTTATTTGATTATCCACATCACACCGTTAATGTCATCATTACCTCCGTACTGCGATTGCAGTGCTGACTCGTAATTAGAAGAGTTTGCGGTTTGTTCTGAACTGAAATATTTATAGCGCATTGCAATTCTTGATCCATTACCCGTACCGGGACCAGTGGTGAAATTGGGTACGCCCGTTCTTCTATAAGTAAAATATGACTCAAACCCTGAATGACGAAACAGTGCAATGTATCTCTCCTTTAATATTTGAGTCAAGCCGTTCGCGTTATTGCCGGCATATTTTACAGAGGCCTGGTTATAAAAAGCACTAAAATCAAAATCCACGTTGTATGTATTGTAAACTGCAGTTGAGCCTGGACTACCTGATGTGAGAAAATATACGGGGAATGATCCTGATTCAGGAATTCCGTAATATGCCATTGATGCCTCAATTCCGGCTTTGTAATATGCTTCTGCATCACCTTTTGGACCCGAAGAAATCCAACCGCGATTTATTGCTTCTGCAATATTGAACATCAACTCAGGATAACCGATTTGAATACTTGGCTCGCCCGTATATGTTTCATAATAATGCTTTCGATTGATAAATGAGTACTGACCCGAGTTTGCTTTTACATACATCGCACCCAGATCCTCTCCGGGATCAGCACCTGCAAATGCACTAAAACTTGTCGGGCTTGTTCCACCCGCAACGATAGCACCTGCAGGTTCTGCGGTAACGAATACTCTTGGATCATTTGTTTGTGTTAATAAGTTGATATAAGTCGCGGAAGTATTATACCGCTGGGCATCAAAACCGAAATTATCCGGGTTCATTGGATATTTATTGGTAGGATTTACGTATTGAAATACGAGGTTATCATCCATGCTCGTCATTATTGGATACTTACTGGGATCAGCTAAAACAGAAGTTGCCTGTTGCTTAACAGCAAGGTCAGCATCGTCTGCTTTCTTGCTTAAATGAAGCAAAAGGCGAATTCGAAAAGTATTCACCACCTTTCTCCATTTTGACAGATCATTATTATAGAAAATATCACCACTCATTGCAGCATTGTCGGCAATAAGTTCAGCTAATTCTGTATTTGCGCTGTCAAGCCACACAAAAGCCTGCTGGAATACTTTTTTCTGCGGATCGTAAGTTGGAGTAAGATTATTTGAACCTTGCAATGCTTCTGTCATAGGTATATCACCCATTTCCAGGCTCATTTTTGCAAAGAAATAAGCCTTGAAAAATTTTGCCATTGCGTCATAAGCATTGACAGTGGGTAATCCGCTTTTTGCAGCCTCATCTACCATTTTATCAGAATTCTTTAAAGTGGAATAATAATTGTCACCCGGGCCAAAGTCATAACGGTTGTTACCGTAGTAGTCATAATTGCACAGGAAATATTGTCCAAATCTTTCGCCTGCTCCATAAGGTGCATCGTACATATCGTACATTATTTTATTGAGCAATAATGAAGATGGCACACTGGTAGGCTTATTCTCATTATTGTTTAAATCTTCGAACGACCTTTTACAGCCGGTGCCTGCGATCAGGGCCATTGCGATAAAAAATATATAGAATATTGTTTTCATTTTTTAGTTTTTTATAAATTTCAGAATACAATGTTGAGGTTAAACCCAAGTCTGCGGGTTGTTGGAGATTGCAAACCGGTGCCGCTTTCCTGGTAATTATACTGATCGAGATCCACATCTTTGAAGCGCTCGTCTTTATAAAAATAGATCAGGTTGCGACCCACGAGTGAAACCGTTACTTTATTGATGAAAGTTTTACGCAAAATTTTCTCGGGCAGGTCATAACTAATAGTTACTTCCCTTAGCTTGGCAAATGTTTTACTCATCAAGTTGGATTCGTCAACACCGTAATATTTACTTACATAGTCCTGTACCTGTGTTTTGGTAGCATTCGGAGCAAATTGAAGGTCTTTGTAATTAATGATATTGCCATAATTATCATAATTAATCGAAACCCCATTTGAAACCTGTACACCTTCGCCTACATAAGCTCCATGCCAGTTTGGATCACCTGCATGATCATTATCCGCCGATCTTGCCACGCCCAACGCACCTTCAGCCGTTTCGATATTTCTTCCACCCCGCATGGTTTTGTTGTGCATATAGTCAGTAGTAACGCCACCGACGTTACCATCAAACTGAAAACCCAAGGACAAATTTTTCCATGAAAGCTTATTGTAAATGGCCCACTGATATTTTCCATTCATATAACCTAGGAATTGCCCTGATTGAGCAAGAGGTTTTCCAGCGGCGTCATTAATAATTTGTCCATCTGTTGTTCTCACGAATGCGCTGCTGAATAATGCATCTGTTCTATCGCTGTAATAAGATTGGGCTTCAGCTGGCAAAGTCTTTTTATCGTCCTCGGTAGTATAATGAGTAGCAAATACCTGCTGTCCCGGAGGAAGCTCACGATACCTTTCCTGGTATGTTGAAACGTTTATTAAAACATTCCAATTGATTCCATTTGCCGATTGCAAAGGAGTGCCGGATAGTGAAAACTCATAACCTGTTCTTTTCGTTTTTAGAGCATTTATGTAGTACGTGTTATAACCGGTTGTAGGTGATATCGGGTTAGCAAGTATCCGGGGGCCGTCAATATATTGAAAAGCAGTCGCACTAAATCCTAACCTGTTTTTTAAAAACTTTATATCAAAACCTTCTTCAAAATTGACGCGATTAAATGTTTTGATATTAGGATCCACAATAGCATCTGAATATACAGCTGCTGGTTGATTATTGTATACTTTGGTTGTTGAGTAAACCGGGATCAATGAATAATCAGGACCTCCATATGGCGATAAATAGTTATTACCATAGTCCAGGGGATAATCATACAACGAATTACCTGAAGGCGGATTACCAAATGCAGAAATAGTGGAGAATGGCGCCATCCCCACAGTCGGCTGCGTTGCATCACCATGAACAGCTGCATATGAACCTCGTATTTTCAGGAAAGAGATAATTTTCGGCAGTTGAACATAATCGCTGATCACTGATGCGACCGAAACGCTTGGATAAAAGTAGCTGTTGTGATTTTGAGGCAATGCTGATGATTTATCTACACGACCAGTTGTAGAGATCGTGGCATATTTACCAAGGGACGCGTCGAGTGAATAATAAGCGCTAACCACTCTCATGTCCGAAGCAAAACTGCTCGCCTGAACCGGATTCAATGAATTGCTGAAACTATATACTTCAGGTACACTTAAATAGTCAGTAGAAGTGAAGTTTGAGTTATACGAGAATGACCTGATATTACCTCCAACAAGACCGTTAAGATTCAGGAACTTTTTGACCGTATAATTATAGTTCAGTAAAACTTCTGTATTGTTTTCAAACAAGTTTCTGTGATCTTCCCTGTAATCGCCTTTGTTACCTTCCCTGCTGTAAGGATGCGCCGAGTAAGGCATTTTTTCAGTTCTCAACAAATTGTAAGCGGTAACTTGGGTACGCCCAACAACGTTCAGATTGTCATTGATCTTATAGTTTGCCGATACATAGCCATAAATATCATTCTTGTGATGACCTCTTAACCACTCATTCACCATGAACCATGGATTGTGATACCTCTGGTATTCGGCAAAAACAGACTGTGTTCCAATTTTACCGGGCTGCCACATGCTTTTAATATCCGGAGAGAGAACGTCCCAGTCAGCCCCTGTCCATACTGAAATATTATAGATCATACTATTCGGTCCATAATCCACATCAGGAAAATTTGGAGTGTACTGCCGGTTGAAATTAAGATTGGCTTCGATCTTTAACCTTTTGGATGGATTGATAGATCCGTACAAATTGAAGTTGGTGATATCTAATTCCATATTAGGAATGATACTCTTCTGATAAGAATGAGAGAGAGAAAAACGCAGATTATAATTGTCACCATTTGCACTTAATGCAATATTATTGGTAGTTTGAAAACCTGTCCGTAAAAAATTCTCAAGATTGTTTTTTCCCCGTGCCACCCATGGAGTTGGTTTTATATGACCGTTATAAGTAAGCCCGCCGGGAAAAGTAGTTGTAAATGTTTGGTTAGGGTCATATTCTCCATCATATTGCGGAATCATTTGTCCCTGGAATTTCGGTCCCCATACATCATAATCATTATCATTCAAGCCACCTCCTTTTCCATCTCCAAACGCATACAATACATTTTCACCAGGGCCATATTCGGTTTGTACTCTCGGAAAAGCCAGGAATCCCTTATCAAAAGAATTGGTCGAATTGATCTCAACAGTCCACCCTTTGCGATTTTTGCTCCCTTTCTTTGTTGTGATCAAGATAGCGCCTGATTGTGCCCTACTTCCATATAAAGCTGCAGCAGTGGGACCTTTTAATACGGTGATTGATTCAATGTCGTCCGGACTTATGTTCCAGGTGTCTGAGCTGATCGGGATTCCGTCTACCACATATAAATTGATTTCATTACCACGCAAAAGAACAACTGGCTTGCGGAGCAACTCTGCTGACGGGCCAACTGACAGGCCGGCGATTTTTCCCGTCAATCCTGTTAGCGGATTCTGATCCCTTGCTTTTACCAATTCCTCACCTTTGATCTCCTGCACCGAGTAACCGATACGTTTTACTTCTTTCTTAACGCCAAGTGCTGTTACAACTACTTCAGATAAACTTTTGGCATTGCTAACAAGCGAAATATTCGCGGCCTGGGCAGCTTTTACTTCGAGAGCCATGAAACTTATGTGGCTAATAATAAGAACATCCTCATCAGCTGCCTCTATTGAGAATTTTCCATTTTGGTTTGTCATGGTCTGTCGGGTAGTGCCCTTTACTATTACAGTGGCGTCACTAACGGGTTTCTGGTTTTCATCCAAAATACTTCCGCTCACGATCCGTTGTGCCATTGCTATGCATGACATCGCAAGTAGGGAAATAAGAAAAAAGAATTTTTTACAACGGGGAAGGAATCTAAGCAGCATACGATTTGTTTTTTGGTTTGCCGTAGAAATTGACGGGGCGAAATTCTGTCTGCAATGTGAAGGCAATCTTATGTGCAGATGAACGAATGATTAATGTAAAATGAAGTTTGTATAAAATTTCAGCCCGTAACCTACAAGTAATAAATAAACCGTATCGCTGACGTGGAGTTAACTGAGACAGGAGAGAATGTAAAATCAGCGGGTTAGAAGAATCAATTCCTGATTAAACATGTCATGAAACGGGATTCATTATTTTTTCCATTGGAATGGATATCTCCAGGGAACAACCTTTTCCTGGATTGGAAATGACCTGAGTGGTACCATTGTAAAATTTTACCCGGTTGTCTATATTTCTTAACCCGATTCCTTTCGATTTTTTGTTTGTATCAAATCCAACACCATTATCTATTATGGCCACGTCAAGCTTTTCCGCATCGGCAATTGCTCTAATTTCCACCTGGCTGGCGGTTGCATGTTTTAAAATATTATTTATTTGTTCCTGCACGATTCTATATATCATCAACTTGATATTCTCATTTAATAATTTTTCATCAAGGTCTGTCATCAATGATATTTTGATCGGAGTAATGGCCTGAATTTCGTCGATCAGATCCTGGATAGCTTCTGCAAGAGTTGCATCAAGGGAAGGTGGAACCAACTTTTTGGAGAGCCTTCGTATCTCCTCTATAATAAAAGTTACGTTTTGATAACTCTTTGATATGGCATCTCCAAATGTTTCAAGGTTTCCACCAAGTGCCAATTCCAGATATAGTTTTGTGGATGCCAATATCTGGTTGATATTGTCATGCAATTCCTTTCCTATTTCCTCTCTTTCCTTTTCCTGGACCTGGATAGCTGCTTCCGTGATGAGTTTCTGTTGCATGATTCTGTGGCTCACCAGCTCGGCTTCGGCATTCAATTTTTCAGTCACGTCATTGGATAATACAAGTCTTGCAGCCTTCTCCTGGTAAATAATATTGTCAGCGATCACATCGACCATGATCACGGTTCCATCTTTCTTTTTATGTCTCGATATTCCCCTGTATTCTCCTTTCGCGGTACTATCGATTGAGTCAATATACTTTCTAACGTCCTCTTGAGGGCTGAGATCCCTGGAGTTCAATTTCAAAAATTCTTCCCGGGAATATCCATAGTGATCTACTGCCGCATCGTTCACATCAATTACGTCAAGAGTGTTCTCACAGATGATCCACATAGGCATTGGATTGCGCTCAAATAGCAGCTTATAGTTTTGTGCTTTTTTTTCCAACTCTTCTCTTACGAGTCGTTGGCGGATAGAGTTCCGCGAAAAAAATGAAAATCGCATGGCGTGTAGTTAGGCAGAAAGAAAACAATCTCTGAATGATCAAAGGGAAGGTTTAGAACGTCTTTTTTTTGCACAATTCCTTTAAGGAAAACAAGTTATAGAAAAGAATTATAAATATTTCAGCTGCTGTCACTTAGTTAGCCTTTTAAGTAGAAACCATTATCAGAACAATTACAAACTAAATCAAAAGAATGGGGTTGGGCCGGCAAAAAAACTGCAAAGAGAATCTACCCACGATGCACGGCTAATGATTTTAATTTAAACTGATTGTGTACGTTCCTTTAATTGCAGCATTCTGGACCACAGCACGCTTTTTTTTCTTCTGTTGGCTTCTCTGCGTAGACAGTAACGCTTCTTATTCCTATGCCGGATTGCTTGAAGCCCGTAAGCTGCTCAGCAGATAAATATTGTCTCAATATGTCATCAGGGACAATAATCGACTTGTCATTTTGTACCGTAATATCCCTAAAACCGTTTGCCTCGATTAATCCCAAATAAACTTGTTTTTGAATCGCGCCTGCTACACAACCAGCATACATTTCTGTCGCTTCCCTTATTTCCTTTGGCAATTCACCTTCCAGGACGATATCAGATATTGAGAAATGTCCCCCTGGTTTTAATACTCGGTGTATTTCTTTTATTACTGCGTCTTTATTGGGCACGAGGTTAAGAACACAATTACTTACTACTACATCTGCTGTATTGGCTGTGACCGGCATTTTTTCAATATCCCCTAGCCTGAACTCAACATTGTTGAAGCCACGCACCTCGGCGTTTTGTCTTGCTCTTTCGATCATAGCAGGTGTAAAGTCAACACCTATCACTTTGCCCGTTTCACCTGTTTCATGTCTCGCAATAAATGCGTCGTTCCCTGCACCACTGCCTAAATCAATTACAACATCTCCATTTTTGATCTTCGCAAATTGTGTTGGCAGCCCGCATCCCAGACCGAGATCTGCGTCCGGGTTATATCCTTCTATTTGACTATAATCATCGGTCATGATGTTATAGACATCTGTACTGCAACAGCCGGAACCGCAACATGAGCTTTGGTTGGCGTCTTTACCCTGCAAGGCAATTTCGTCGTACTTCTGCCTTACCATTTCTTTTATTTGATCTTGTGTTTTCATGACTATTATATTTTACATTTATCGTAATATACCGATCAATGAAGGCAAAAAAAATCAGCAACAATCGTCACCACAACGTTTAAAACGATCAAATAGCTGGTTGATCCATGCCTGTGCAGCTTTCCATTCCCTCTCATCAATACAGTAGCAAACTCTAGCTCCTTCTATCTCTCCCTTAATTAGTCCTGCTTCTTTAAGTTCTTTTAAATGCTGCGAAACTGTACTTTGAGATAAAGGCATTTCTTCCACAATGTCTCCACACTGACAAGTTTTTTTAGTAGCTAAAAATTTCAATATCGCCACCCTTGCCGGATGCGCCATGGCTTTCGCATATTTTGCCAGCCGATTATCCTTGGCCGTAAATTCTGTCGTTTTCGTCGCTCCCATATTCATCGCAATATTACGATGAATATCTTGTCTTCAAAAAAAAAATCTTTAGATGCTTATCAATTTAGAAAGACAAGGTCAAAAAAAACGGCGTCCGCTAAAAATTGCAAAGGGAATTCCATCCAAATATGAGCTGGGTTTGATGGGATGCGTCTGCTAACCGTCAATCATAGTAAGATTATCTTAGTGTTAAGTAAAAAGGAGATCGCACACGGCGATCTCCTTCGCTTGAAATATCTTAACGGCTCTTAGAAATTTAACTTCATTCCCAATTGGCCTTGCCAACGGCTGTTGATTGGGTCAAGGGTGTAATAATGCCCGCCAATACCTGTTGGTTTCACAAAATTGAATGTAGGAGTGTACCCACTTGCGGGGGTGCCTGGTTTTTTGCCGCTAGCGTCATTTGCAAACTGTAAAAAGTTTACAGTATAATTATTCAGATTGGTTACAAACGTTACATGTCCCCAGCTATTGCTTAGCAAGTTTAGCACATTGAAAACGTCAAAGCTAATTTGGAGCGATTTGCTTTTGTCTGTTTTGCTTAATTTGAATTCGTGCATCAGTTTCATGTCAAGATCATTCACCCAGGTTGTTCTCATGCCATTTCTTTCCGCGTACTCTCCTCTCCTTGTTTTTAAATACTTGTCGCCCTCAATAAAATTATTCAGATCGGTCCACTGTTGTGCCGCACTGTAAACAACATTGCCGTTGGCATCTTTTTTATCCGCCAAATTAATATCGGTTTGGTCTCTTGGAATATAGGGCAATGGAGCATTTGAGCCATTACCGAAAGGAGCAGACTGATAAATCAAGCTGTATGGTGCCCCGGACTGACAGGAATAAAAGAATGACAGGGAAGTGGCATTTGATTGGTTCCATGTAAATGTACTTCCAACGGTTCCAACTATCCGGTGACGAAGATCAAAATTTGAAAAGGCCAAAGCGGAATTAGAGGGAATAATGGTTGGATTTACATTATAGCTGCTTTCCCATGAATTGCGGATGCCATTGGTGATGTCCTTGCTCATACCATAAGTGTATGCCGCACTCCAATTTAGATTGATGGTATGGGTGCCACCTAGGCTATGATTACTTCCAACCTTTGAAATTTGTGCGGTCAGATTGTAACGATAGCCCTCTTTGGTATTAGTTAAGAAGTAAACATTCGAAAACACTCCATTATACTTGCCACCGACATATACCGGAGTTTGTGTGGGCCCCGTAGAAAAATACTGAACGGAATCTTTCAGATTTATCTGCTGATACTTCACGTCGTAGATTGTTTTGGTGTACAAGGCATCCAGGGTGACCTTATATCCTTTTCCGAATTTAAAATCTACTGCGATGTTGCTTCTCCAAATTGTGGGTAGCTTAAAGTTATTATCAAAAATATCTGTTTCGTGCGTATTGGCTTTGTTACCTGCATTGTATAAGGCGGAGTATTTTGAAACCGTGTCTTTCAGATACAGAGGGTTAATGGCCAGAGGAATGGTTTGACCAGATGGAATATTGTTCCAGTCAATGTTTCCATAAGTACCGCCGTTAAGTGTGTACGCATAGCCATACCAGGCAAAGGGCAGACGTCCTGTGAAGATACCTGTACCCCCGCGAATGACGATGTGTTGATTGCCTTTCACGTCAAAATTAAATCCAACTCTTGGGGATACTGCCACTCTAGAAGGAAGTTTTCCTGTGAGTTCATTAAATGGCGTATTTGTATAAGTCGGATTTGGAGAAACATAGTTCTTAGAATTGGTTTCTGGAATTGCAGGATCAAAATAGGGCTGTTTGCCAACAAAAGAGTAATCAAATCGCACACCGGGCGAAATTTTAAATTTCCTGCTTAGTGTAATCTCATCCTGTGCATAGGCGCTTAACAAGGCAATTGAAAATGGATTTGGAGGATCATTATAAATGGTATTGCGGTCATTGGGAATTTTGGGGTCAATAGTAAATGCGCCCCTGATTCTTGAAGGGTTGTCGGCAAGAAAACTATTCAAGCCCCTGGAATATTCCCAACGGCCATTCCAGGAATTGATAAATCCATAAGTGAGGTCATAAAACTCATTGTGAGTTCCAAAAGTGAATTTGTTTTTGCCTTTTACTAATGTAAGATTATCACTGATCTCAAAGGTTTGTTGCGTTAAATTATAAATGGAAGCTTCTCTCCATGTTCCTAACGTAATTCTGCCATTATCAATATCAATGTAGGGAGCCAACGGCTGAGGGAAATCCCGGTACTCATGAACATGGATATAGCTAATGTTAAACAGATTGTTCAGGTTGTTGGTTATTTTTGTTTTTAACTCTGCAGTAAGATTTATGTTTTTTGTGAATTGTGTGAAATCCGTTGAGCCGAATTGAAAATTTGTAGAAGACCTTTCCAGGTTATTTCCATTTCCATTGGTGTAAATTCCCCTTAGTGTAAGTGTATTCTTATCGTTCAGTTTGAAATCAAGACGACCAAATAATTTATCGCTCTTGGTAAAAATTTTATAAGAACCCATATAACTACCAGGATCATACCCATACTTTGTTTTTAAATTATTCACGATTTGATCCCCTTCAGCCTGACTCATGGCTGCTCCCGGGTCGCCAACATTATAAAAGGATGGTTCCTGGCGCCTGGTTTGTTCAAAATTTACGATGAAGAATGCCTTGTTGCGGACAATGGGGCCACTTAATGTTGCTCCATATTGATAATCGTGGAAATCAGAGCCGATTTTTTTCTTTAACCCATCGACACTTTTACCCATTAGCGTTTGGTTACGTCCGTAACCATAAACTGATCCATGAAAATCATTTGTCCCACTTTTGGTAACCGCATTTACAGAGCCACCAGTAAAATTTCCCAACTTCACGTCGTAAGGTGAAAGTTGTACTTGCACTTCCTGGATCACATCCAGGCTGTAAGGGTTCGTACGAGTACCCGAGCCCGCAGCGCCGGCTTGGCCCTGCCCACTGACACCACCGGCAGAATTACTAAAACCGAAAGCATCATTATTTATGGCTCCGTCAATGGTAAGATTATTGTAACGGAAGTTAGTGCCTGCATATGCATTGTTGTTTGATTGGGGCGTTAGCCTCGTAAAATCAGACAAGCTCCTTCCAATCGTAGGTAGCGTATTCATTTGCGTACGGCTAATTTGCATTCCAGCTATGGTACGACGACCGGTTGCACTTACCACAACTTCCTCAAGCGATTTGCTGTTATTATTTAATGTGACATTCAACTCAGGATTACCTCCCAAAGTCAGGTTAACGTTTTCGAATTTTTCTTCATCGGCCCCAACAAATGAAATGATAATGGTATACGGGCCACCCGGCTTAAGATTAGGTATAACAAATAGCCCTCTATTATTTGTCAAAGTAGTGGTATGGTAACCAGTGGGCACGTGAGTTACAGAAACAGTCGCGCCGCTTGTGGGTTCCCCTTTTGAATCGGTAACCGATCCGTTAAGCGTTGCCGTAGTCTCCTGGGAAAAAAGGTTTAGCGTTGCGAATGTAAAAAGCACCAATGTTGTCAGTCGTAGAAGGGCAGTCATAGCAAGAATTTTGAGCAAAGGAATACCGCTCACGTTAACGGGATGTTACTCCGCTGTTAAGGAATTATGACCTGAATGTTACGGGAATATTAAGGACTGTCAGAATTTGAACTGGACGCGAACTGTGAGAATATTGTCCGGGAGGTCGGCCGCGTAACCGGGCAGAAGTGTTGATTCATTTTCTACGAACTCATAATATGTAACCAACTTTACATGGTCATTAAAATAGTACACATATCCGATCCCAAGGGTAGAATATTTTATATCAGCTTGCGTAAGGTTAGTTCCTGCTTCGCCGATTTCACTCTTTGAAACTTTCGTATTTGGGTCATACCAATCGTACTTTACCAGTAATTGGTGATGTTCATTAATTATGTTTTGAAGAAAATAAAAGAAAGCACCATCAAAATGTCGGCGATACACTGGCCCTTGCGGCAATGTACCCGGGTTTATCGTTGTTATTGCCGTACCCGGTTGCTGTCCCTGCCAATACTCGGCCCTCCACTCAGTCTGCCCCCACTTATGCCGGTAAACCAACTGCACATCTGCCCCATAATAATGTCTGGGTGCTATTTCTCCAACATTACTTACGGAAGAATCCAGCAAAAAAGTTTTATCACCGTTTGATGTTCCCATTTCGTACACGTACTTTGACTCCTGTCGCCAGCCACCGTAGAGCAAAGACAGGCCTCCGCCTATTGAAAATTTTTGTAGCCGAATCGGCTTAATCGTTAACCTGGTTATAAAATCCTTATGGCTATCGAAATCTGTAGTGCCGGACAATCCCTGGCCATTAAATAGTCCCGCATCCAATTTTATAAACTTGTTTTTTGCAGAGGGGCGCAATGGCTCGTAACTGACCGCTACGCCAATATCTCGCTCAGTGGGCATCAAAGTCTGTGACATTCTTCCTCTCTCTGGCGTTTCGCGATAGGCAGAAGAAAGATTTACTTCAAACCCAAACGGTCGGGCAAACAAACCCGCAGTGAACGCGAAATTGTGACCCTTAGTTTCGTACAAGCGGACAAACATGTCTCTTACGTTTACCCCTCGCTCGGTAGCGTCAACCTGAAAAGTAAAGAGGGCCTTGGGGTATCGATCGGTTGTCGTTAGTAAGTAGTCAAGCTTTAGCCTTGCCCTTCTTAACATAAACCGGCTTTTAGAGTGTGGAGAGAAATCGCCCCCGCTAAACGTCGATTTAGCTCCTTCCGTATCGGCCAGTTGAAACTGCGGTTGTATATACCCTGAAAATTGAAGATTCTCAAAGCGCTTGATTAAGGGGCGCACAGTATCATTTAAATATAGAAGAGTTGAGTCAAGATCAGAAAGGTAACGCTGTGAATAGACGGAAATAATTAATGGTACAGAAATCAGAACTAAAAGGAGCCTCCTGAATAATTTCTTTATCATTATATGTTATTTGAAAACCAGGCTTGAGCGCTGCAATTTAAGCACTTCTCAATATGAAAAGAATGTTAGCAAATCATTTCCCCTGTATTATTTCTATATTAATTTATTATTAATTCTCCCCTCCCACTCTGTGCCCGATAGCCAAGCCGTAACTTCGCTGCCAATAAATTTTAAGTCCATGGCAGTTAATTCGTTTATGAAGATCTTTCTACCAAAGAGCAAGGTCTTCTATGATCTGTTTGAGAAAGTGTCATCGAATGTGGCACTCATGGGAACTAAGCTTAAACATGTGGTTGAGGAGCCCGACTTTGATAAAAGAGCCGCTTTAATATCGCAACTGGAAGATTTAGAACATGATAACGATGAGTTGACTCACAGGGTATTTACAGAACTCGGTCGCAATTTCATAACACCTTTTGACCGTGAGGACATACATTACCTGGCATCAGCCCTTGATGACATTGCCGACTATATCTATGCTTCGGCGAAAAAAATAAACTTTTACAGGGTCAATCCTAACGATAGTGGTTTGCAAAAACTGGCTGATATGATTGAGCAGAGTGCCCTGCAGGTAAAAATCGCGGTAGGAGAACTAAGGAATATGAAGAATATGCGCCAAATGACAGAGGCGTTGGTAAAAATAAATAGCATTGAAAACCAGGCAGACGATATTTTTGACATGAGTATAGAAAGGCTTTTCGCTACCGAAGCCGATGCTAAAGAAGTGATCAAAAAAAGAGAGATCTACCAGGCAATGGAGATCGTGACCGATAAATGTGAAGATGCCAGCAATGTGATCGAATCTATCATTATTAAATACGCCTAATACTTAAATGGTATATGAAAATGGCTAATCCCATTTTCAAATTTTCAAAATATCGCTCATGAGTTTTTTGATCGTAATTATTGCACTGGCTTTGGTTTTTGATTACATAAATGGATTTCATGATGCTGCCAATTCAATTGCCACGGTAGTTTCCACAAAAGTTCTTACTCCGTTCCAGGCCGTGCTTTGGGCCGCTGTATTCAACTTTGTAGCTTTCTTTATTTTTAAAGATCATGGTGTTGCCAACACCATTTCCAAGACCGTAAAGAGCGAATTCATCACGCTGCCAGTTGTGTTTGCAGGATTAATTGCAGCTATTTCCTGGAATTTACTTACCTGGTGGTTTGGCATTCCATCATCATCATCTCATACACTGATTGGAGGGTTTGCCGGAGCTGGCATTGCTCATGCTGGTACATTTGCAGCTATCGAAGCCGATCCAGTCATCAAAACGGCAAGCTTTATATTTCTTGCGCCGCTGGTCGGCATGATCGTGGCCTTCATTATTTCTTTGTGGTTTATTCACGCTTTTCAAAAAGGAATATTGCCCAAACTGCTTTCATTTGGAGTTATTGCTTTCGTAATCATTTTTCTCTCTTTTAACCTTGAACTTGATCCAGCAAAATTGAAATCTCATTATGAATCCCATATTCTAAAAGTCATTTTCTTTTCAAAAAATTTTAAATGGATCTTATTGGGAATGATCCTCATCATTATAGCAATATTTACTCTTTATCTCGCCCACCTCAATGCGAATCGCGCGAATAAGTGGTTCAAAAGACTACAATTAGTCTCATCGGCAACATTCAGTATTGGTCACGGTGGCAACGATGCACAAAAAGTGATGGGCATTATCACAGCAGCCCTCATTGCAAACGGGACTATTCAAAAATTTGAACAGATGCCAATATGGGTTCCACTTGCCTGTTATACGGCTATTGCATTGGGCACGATGAGTGGGGGTTGGAGGATTATCAAAACGATGGGTACAAGGATTACAAAAGTTACTCCCTTTGAAGGTGTAGCAGCTGAAACGGCGGGCGCCATTACCTTGTTTGCAACAGAAAATTTGAAAATTCCTGTCAGCACTACACATACTATCACAGGTGCCATTATAGGTGTAGGAGCCACAAAACGCCTTTCGGCCGTTCGGTGGGGAGTTACTGTAAATCTCTTATGGGCCTGGATCTTAACGATCCCGGTGAGTGGATTGCTGGCGGCCGGGGTATATTCGATAGTCCGCTTATTCCTTTAAAAGTTTTTTAGCACTTTTGTAGCTAATACGTAAGGCATGCCCAAAATTTTAGTTACCGGCGGATGTGGCTATATTGGCTCACATACACTCGTAGATCTCGTTGAACACGGATACGATGTTATTTCGGTCGATAATAACAAGCGGTCAAATCCGATTATTTTAGATGGCGTTGAAAAAATAACAAGAAAAAAAGTCAAAAATTATAAGGTTGACCTTTGCAATTATGATGACACATTTGCCATCTTCCAGGAAAATGAAGACATTGAAGGGATCATACATTTTGCCGCTTATAAATCAGTCAATGAATCGGTGGAAAGACCCCTGATGTATTTTGAAAATAACATCCTTTCCCTCATTAATGTTTTAAAATGTTTACAGGAGTTTGAAATCCCCTGGTTCGTCTTTTCGTCATCGTGCACTGTTTATGGAAACCCGGACGAAATTCCCGTAACTGAAACTACAATGCCCAAACCAGCTGCATCACCCTACGGATACACGAAACAAATGGGCGAGCAGATTGTAAATGAATTTGCAAAATCAGCGGGAGCACAATGTATTTTGTTAAGGTATTTTAACCCGGTTGGTGCTCATCCCTCTGCTTTAATAGGTGAATTACCCATTGGCCGGCCTGAAAATTTGGTGCCCGCTATTACGCAGACAGCAATTGGAAAAATAAAAAAAATGTTTGTCTATGGAAATGACTATCCGACCCGTGATGGAAGCTGCTTACGCGATTTTATTCATGTTTGTGATATTGCTCACGCACATACTCTTGCTATGAAATATTTGGAAAAGGACAAAACTGACCTCCATTGTGAAGTGTTTAACCTGGGAACAGGAAATGGCGTTACAGTTTTAGAAGCGATCCATTCGTTTGAAAAAGTAAGTGGTGTGAGCTTAAATTATGAAATAGGACCGAGGCGACCAGGAGACATTATTGCGATATATGCCAACAACGACCTCGCAAAAAAAGTATTGGCATGGCAACCAAAATACTCCTTAGATGATATGATGTCAACTGCATGGAAATGGGAGCAGCGGTTGAAAGCAGACGATAAAATTTTCACAAGCCAGCCAAGAGAGTTGAACTAAATAGTCCTCAGCAGGTAATTAACTTGAGTTTGCACTACATTTGTCCACCAATTTTTAATATGCTAAAAAATATTCAATCAACAGGTAATAAGGACACAAGAAGCGGATTTGGTGACGGGATCGTGGAAGCAGCCAGGAAAAATTCAAATGTAGTCGCGCTAACGGCAGACCTTGCCGGTTCGCTAAAATTGAATCAATTCATTAAAGAATTTCCGGATCGTTATTTTCAATGTGGGATTGCAGAAGCAAATATGATGGGTATCGCGGCAGGGATGACTATCGGTGGAAAAATTCCTTATACAACCACTTTTGCTAATTTTTCAACAGGTCGTGTTTATGATCAAATACGACAAAGTATCGCATACAGTGGAAAGAATGTAAAGATTTGTGCTTCGCACGCTGGAATTACGCTAGGCGAAGACGGTGCAACTCACCAGATTCTTGAAGATATTGGCTTAATGAAAATGTTACCTGGCATGACAGTGATTGTTCCCTGCGATTATAATCAAACAAAAGCCGCCACCATTGCAATAGCCGATCACATTGGCCCGGTATACCTCAGATTTGGTCGCCCGGTGTGGCCTATTTTCACCGATGCAACTTCGAAATTTGAAATCGGAAAGGCCCAAATATTTAGCGAAGGAAAAGATATTTCTATTTTTTGCTGCGGCCATATGGTTTGGAATTCCATCCAGGCCGGAATAGCCTTACAGGAGAAGGGAATCAGTGCTGAGGTAATAAATATTCATACAATAAAACCTCTTGATGAGGGCGCAGTGATTGGCTCGCTGAAAAAAACGAAATGTGCGGTCACTGTAGAAGAGCACAATGTGATTGGAGGATTGGGAGATGCCATTGCCCAGGCAGCGGCAAAACATGTCCCCATCCCGATAGAATATGTAGGCACCCAGGACACCTTTGGCGAAAGTGGTATTCCCAAAGAACTTTTGAAAAAATATAGACTAGACGTTCCCGATATCATTGAAGCAGCGGAAAAGGTATTGAATAGAAAAAAGAATGGATAAAGTTGTTATTAATAACCCGGGCAGGTTCTTTCTAAAACGAGCCTGCTTTTTTATTTTTAACCATTGATTATCGGACGAAAGACCAAATCAAAAAATTACGATTTGAAAAATTTAAGATTACAAAAACAAACCTTGAAGAGACCAATATTCTAAACTTATTAAACCTAGCATGCCTCCCACTACAAGTGATACCGAGTTATTGGTTCAGTTTCGTAACCCATTAACCAAGGAAAAGGCCTTTACGAGTATAATAAAAAAATACCAGGAAAAATTATACTGGCATGTCCGTCGAATGGTGATCGATCACGAAGATGCGAATGACGTATTGCAAAACGTTTTTTTGAGAGTTTGGAATGGACTTGAAAATTTCAGGGAAGATAGCCAGCTTTATACATGGTTATACCGAATCGCAACAAACGAATGCCTGACTTATATCGAACAACAAAAGAAAAGGATCGCTGTTCCCCTTGACGAAACGGAAAGCGGGTTGAGTAATAAAATAAAAGCAGATAGTCATTTTGATGCTAACCGTTTGGAATGGAAGTTACAGTTGGCCATACAACAGCTACCTGAAAAGCAAAGAATAGTCTTTAACCTTAGATATTATGATGAAATGCCATATGAAGAGATGAGCAGGATACTGGAAACAAGTGAGGGGGCATTAAAGGCAAGCTACCATCATGCTGTTAAAAAAATTGAGGATTACATCAAAAATCATTAAACTTTACAGGCTTGAAGGTGTCTCAAGTACGTTAAAATGCCAAGTAAGGATATCATACAAGAACTCAGCGATTTAGCAAGCAATTTGCCGGGTAATATTTCCAATATTTATTCGGTTCCGCCCGGATATTTTGAAGGATTTTCTGAGCAGGTATTAGGCCTGATTAAGACCAATGAAAGACTGAACTGGTTATCTTCCTTGCCCAAGGAGGTACCGTTCAACGTGCCTGCAGAATATTTCAATGAACTGGATGAGAAGATCATGGAGATTATCCGCAGGCATCCCGACTATCAAACTAGCCACGAAGAATTGGAAGCAGTCTCTCCATTACTGAGTAGTATAAGTAAAAGGCCCGTTTACTCCGTACCCAAAGGATATTTTGAAAATTTTAAGCCTGGAGTTGAAGAAAAAAAAGAGACAAAGGTTGTTTCAATTACAGGCCGGAAGTGGCTCAGGTATGCGGCAGCGGCAGTTATTGTTGGAGTTATTTTGATGGCTGGATTAATTCAATTTAACAATCGCAACAGGGATTCTGCTGGCAAGACCTTGGCAAAATTTGAGAAAGAGGTAAAGAAGATCAACGATGTAAAGAGCACCGAAAATCTTATTGATTTCATGGATTCAGGCTTAAATGAAAAGGAATTAGCAAGTAGCCCAAAAAGCATTAAGACCGATGATGTACAACAATTACTAAAGGATATACCAATTGATGAATTGAAAGATTTTAATGAAGAATCAAAGGCTATAGAGGATGTAATGATGACAAACTAGACTCTGTAATGAAAAACTATTTTATCATATTGATCTTATTTTTTTCTGGCCTTGCCTGTTACGCACAGGATGAAGGAGATGATAAGGGCGGCAAAATCCGGGATCGTATGAGCGAGTATATACAGGACAGACTTGGACTATCAAAAAGAGAAGCAGAAAAATTTTCACCCGTTTTTTTAAGATACTTCCAGGAATTCAAACAAATCCGGCGAGAAAACAGAACAGATAATCTTGTCTTAAAACAAAAGGTCATCGATCTGCGCATTCGTTACAGGAGTGAATTCAGACAGATCATGGATGAACCCAGGGCCAATAAAGTTTTCGTTTACGAAGACGAATTTCGCCGAAAAGCCATTCAAATGTTAGAAACCCGCAGGGATCGCTTAGGGGAAAAACCGCTGCAAAGGAACCAGTCGCTGTTGCAATAAAGATAATTTCTTATATCTTTGAACCTGGTGTTTTTCATAGGTTAGCAACGGCCGGCTCTTTCCAGGGCGGGCCTTTTTGTTCGCTAATAGACGCTAATAACCCCCTAATTAGTTAACAACTTTACCTATGCAAAATCCCAAAATAGTTCAAGACCTTCTTTCCAAAGAAGAGTGCTTTAAAGTGATTGGAATGTGTATTCGGATTCATAACAAACTTGGAAAAAGGATTTAAGGAAGTAGTTTATATGGATGCCAGGAAATTGAATTTAAGAAAGCTGGTATTCTTTATGAAAGAGAAAAAAAATTCAATCTCGAATAGGAAGGAATCAGTCTTCCTCACAAGTTTGATGCTGATTTTTTAGTTTTTGATTCCATCATCCTCGAAATAAAGGCATCATGGCAGTTTCATCCTTCTAATTTCAAGCAAACTTTAAACCACCTCAAAGCCTCGCAGATAAAACTAGGAATTCTGATAAACTTCGGAGAAGATAAATTGAACTTCAAAAGAATTGTTTGTTCCTATTAGCGCACATTAGTGTTCATTCGTGTACATAGGGTTTTTCACATCATGGTAAAACAAAAAAGTCCAATGTTCTTTTTGTCCGCGGTCCCACCAAAGCTTTCTTAACTCCATTGCTTTTTTTCCGTCGTAATCATATTTCGCAACAAAGCGATGCTTCATTTGTTGTAACTGTGGCGCTTCATCTCCACCGAAAAAGATTATCTGTTTATCATTTATCCAAAATACCTGGTGGTAAGGAGAATGGGCGCCAGTAACTTCATAAGAAATATGATCATCAATCATTCCTTTGTCATCCTTCAGTAATACAACTTGTGGAGACTGTTTCAAGGCTTCTAAGTCATCAAGGATAAAAGACGGAAATCCTTTTTCAAAAGCAAAATTTAGTTCCCTCTCCTGGATAAAATATTTTGCATTCGGAAAACTCAGCTCGCGTGCATGGTCAGTAGTTTCTTCGCTCACTCCCCCGGAATGATCCTTATGCAAATGCGACAGCAAAACTCTCGTCACCCGGGCAGGGTCAATACCGCAATTGAATAAATTCTGATGCAACTGCAATTTCCCATTGTTTGTAAATCCCAACCCTGTATCGAGTAGCACGACTTCACCTGATTGAGCAATTATTACAAAAGGCTGTATCTCGACAAGCAAACTTCCGGATGGCCTGTTTTGCAATTGATGCTCCTGTTCATTAAACGGAACAAACAATTTGGTTTTGTCAACAGTGAACGTGCCTTCGCTAAGAGGAATAATTTTCATAAATTTCCAAAAATACAAATCCGATTGCTATCGGATTCAAATTCCAGCCCAGTTCTCAATAACCTGGAGTTTGTTATTTCAGATATGGAGTTTCTATCTTAGTACCATTTGCCTGTCCGCATCGAGGCGTATAAGAATAAATAACATAATCGTGAAGGTGAGAAGGGAAGTTCCGCCGTAACTGATAAAAGGCAAGGGAATGCCGATAACAGGAGCAAGCCCCACAGTCATGCCGACATTGATCACCAAATGAAAGAAAAATACCGCAGCAACTCCATATGCATAGCATCGACTGAAAACACTCCTTTGTCTTTCAGCAATAGCTACTATTCTAAATAGTAAAAGCAGGTATATACCAAGCAATAGAATACTCCCGACAAAACCAAATCCTTCTCCGATAGTATCAAATATGAAATCTGTTCTTTGTTCGGGCACAAAACCATATCGCGTTTGAGTGCTTTTCAGCAATCCTTTCCCGGTAAGGCCTCCGCTGCCAATAGCAATCTTTGACTGCTTTACATTATAGTCTGTATCTTTTTTCTTTGCCGTCTGCGTTGTTTCTTTTCGATGTGCAGCGACATACTCGGCCGGAATTTCCTTACCGACAGTACTATAGATGCGCTCTACCTGGTACAATTTTAATACGTGTTTAAATGCAAATGGAACTCCGAATCGTTGTACGCCCACGCAAATCAACCAGAGTAAGATCACATTAAATAAAATATACCTCCTGCGCCTGATCTGTCTCCATGAGAAAAAAATGAACAGTAAAGCAAGCCCAGTGAGTATGAGGGCCAGTGTATTTTTTTCGATCAACAGCGTTGCCACTACCAATGCTGCTAATGAAAAGCCGATCACAAGAATTGTAGATGGCAATCCTTCTCTGTACATAACTATAAAAAAAGAAAAATATACAAGGGCCAAGCCCGTCTCGCTTTGCATCAGCGTTAATACAGCCGGGAACAAAACGATGCCTGCCGCGATTAATTGCGATCTTGTTGTTCCAAACTCTGTGTCGGATCGCGAGAGATATTTTGCCAGAGCAAGAGAAACACAGATCTTGCAAAACTCTGCGGGTTGAAATTGAAATCCGCCAAAACGAATGATCGACTCCGTTCCCTTTACACTGGAATGAAAAGGAAATACCAGCAGCAATAAAAATATCCCAAATGCATACCAAATGTTAGCCGTCGCAGTAAAAAACTTGCTGTCGGTTAGCAAAATGAACACTCCGATGATAGCCGATGCGACAAAAAAATAAAATTGTTTGCTGTAGTCAGTTTTAAATCCAAAAAAACTTTGAAGAATCGGGTCCCCTTCTTTATAGGTAACCGCGAATATTGCAGTAATACCAACTACAACTAATATTAAATAGATCCACGCTAAACTCCAGTCAACTCCTTTTGATATAGTCGGGTTTTTATCGATCATGAAGGCACGGAATGATTTTTCTTCCTTAAATTTTTATCATCAATAAGTACTATGAATTGAGTACCGGGTTTCGTTTTGCCAGGTGAAGGAAATTTTTTCCCAGGGATATACGGCAATTCGGCTTTTTCAAAGGTGTATTTATCGATGTAGCTGCTATCTTTTGTCATCTTGAACCATTCATATGCGCGAATTGAATCCGCCTTGTATTGCTCCCTGGTAAGATAAGAAGGCATCAGGTTAGTTGCAGCAATTCTATCTACTTCCTTCCGACGATCTTCTCTCAACGAATCTGTCAGGTATTTTTCGACCAGGAGATATGCCATTGGCCCGGCCCAGGTGGAGCCGAATCCTCCGTTTTCAATGATGACTGAAATGGCTATTTTCGGATCTTCCCTTGGTGCAAAGCAGACAAATAAAGAGTGGTCTTTTAGTTCGACAACTTTTTTATCCAGGACTCTTTTATTTTGAGCAGTGCCTGTTTTAGCACAAATATTTATACCGGGGATTTTCGTAATCGCTGCTGCTGTCCCTATTTCTGTAACATCCTGCATGCCGCTGATCACTGTTTCGTAGGCACCATCAGAGATATGTGTGAGCACATCGTGTTTTTTTCTGAATTTATTTACCAACGTTGTATCATCATCGTTTTCATCATCAATTGATCTCACAAAATGGGGAAGATAATAATACCCTTTGTTGGCAACAATACAAATACCATTCGCAATTTGTAAAGGGGTTACCAGCATTTTATCCTGTCCGATCCCAAGACCACCGCCAGTCATCGTACACGAGTTCCATTGCCCGCGGTATTCTTTATCATAAGCTGTTGTGTCGGGAATGTTTCCGCCATTTTCATTGGGTATATCAACGCCCAATTTATGGCCATAGCCAAATGCGTTACAATATTCTTTCCATCTCGTTAACCCAATCCTCGGATTATGATATTTTGGATTGTCAATTGTTCTGCGAATAGTGCTACTAAAAAAAGCATTGCAGGAGTGCGCAACTGCCAGCCGAAGGTCGGCCGCGTGACCTGCCCATTTTTCAAGACATTTTACAGGACGTGTGCATTCTAAATAGGCACCATGGCAAGGATATCCGCTTTCAGGCGTGATCACGCCCTCGTCTAATCCTATTAAAGCTCCAAGAGGTTTATAAGTGGACCCGGCGGGATATTGTCCTTTAATAGCACGGTTATACAGCGGCGTACTTACATCCAGCAACATCTTACTGTAATTTTTTTGCTTGGACGACCCGGTGAGATCGTTAGGGTTGTAGTCAGGCGCTGAAGCCATCGCTAAAATGCCTCCTGTCTTTGGCTCGATCGCAACAATAGCACCTACTTTATTTGCCAATAATTTTTCCGCTAATTGTTGAAGATCGATATCAATATACGTCCTGAGATTCCTTCCTGCCACCGCGGTAGTATCAAAAATCCCATTTTGATAATGGCCCACCAACCTGTTGAAATTATCTTTTATCCACAGCTCGGTTCCTTTTTGTCCCCGTAACACGCTTTCGTAATATTGCTCTAAACCTGTTCGGCCAGCATAGTCGCCGGATTCATAAAATCCATTCGACCTGTTAATGATGGCCGTGTCTACTTCATTGATGTAGCCGAGTATGTGGGCAGCTGCATTGAAAGGATAGAGCCTGACCGGTCGCGGCTGAAGGAAAAAGCCGTTGTTAAATCTCCACATATTCTCCTCCATTCTTGCATATTTCTGGGGCGTCAGCAATTCCTCAAACACAGAAGGCCGAAATGCTTTATTTTTTATGATCGCGGTCCTAATCCTTTTTTTGAATTCCGCCGTATCCATTTCCATAAGCTGGCAAAAGTAACCAGTGTCGATTCCTTTCACTTCTGATGGTGTCACCATCAGGTCATACATGAGTATATTATTGAGTATCGCTTTATTCTTCCTGTCGAAAATGATCCCTCTTGAAGGATAAATTCTTTTAGCAAAAATGGCATTGATATCTGCTTGTCTTTTATATTCCCGTGAGACAACCTGCAAGTGAAATAGTTGTGCGATCAGCACTATGAAGGATGCTAAAAAAATTGCTCGGATAATACGGCTCCTCGATTGGTTAAACACAGGCATAGATCAAAGAAGAGAAAAATACACAGTAAGTAATTTTTATCAAAGCTACAATGCAAAATTTTCTTTACGTCACCCGACAGAAATTTGTGAAGATTTTTACGCAGTATTTGTCCTGTAGCGCATTTTCCTTGGAAACAGGAGTTCCGTCGCAAGGACGAGCAAGAGGCTTATCCCTGTGGTAGCGACGAGCTTGATCAGAAAAGTCAGGACGTTTCCAAAGGAGAGCCACTCGAGGAGAAGCATGTACCCGTGATGAAAAATGGTAAGAATCAGAACGTAAATACCATAAGGTGTCCACCCAAGCGTGCGGGGGGACGGTTCTCTGTAGTTAAACTCAGTACTATCCTTTGGCAACAAAATATTGATGACGAAGGGGCGAATATAGGCGATCAGCAGGCAAGCTGCGGCATGAAGTCCCGGAGTCTGAGTAAAATAATCCAATGAAAGGCCGGTCATAAGGCCAATGACTAATAACAAAAACCTTGGAGTTGCAAAAGGAAGCCAGAGAATGAAAAGGTAGTATAAATAAGGAGTGATGAATCGATGCAGGTGAGGCACTTTAAATAAAATGTACACCTGTACCAGGATAAAAACAGTAAACCGCAGAATATTTTTAACGAGATCACTCATTTGGCTTTTTTTACTTCATCAATCTTTTTGCGGGTTTCTTTGTCCAGTTTCTCCTGCTCCTCTGCCTGCAAGTTTTCTACTACAAAAACATGCTGAAGATTTTGAAAATTGGCTGCCGTTTTTATTTGCAGTATATAAAAGCTACTTGAATTATCCTTTATGATGGAAGCAACGCTCCCAATCATTCTCAACGGAGGAAAGCTAAGAGAATAGGTCCCGGTCAAAACGGTATCACCCTTGGCGATCGAATCACTTTTTGGGATGCCGGTCATGGTAAGATACAACGGACTTTTCCCGTCCCAGCTTATTGTCCCCGCATTTCCACTTCGCTTCATAATTGCGTTTACGTTATTCTTTACATGAAGAAGACTCATGACCTGGCTAAAATTGTCGCTGGTATTTACGACAATACCCACAAGGCTAAGGTCGGAATTCAATACTGCCATATTATCCCTGATACCTTGTTTTGAGCCCCTGTTTATTTGCAAATAATTTCTCTCAGAATTTACCGAATTGCTTACTACTTCAGCATCGCGCCACACATACCGGCGGCGATCACCGAGCGTATCATACGGGATTGTGTCCTGGACAAACTGTGTTGCGGTATCGGGATTCAAAAAGTTAGTCTTTAATAAATTGATCAATGAATCATTGACATGGTGGATACGATCGCTTTCATGTTTAAGATGAAAATACTGATCAACGTTTGCATACTTGGAGTTCATCCAACCTGTTAATTCGTTAGCAACTCCCAAACCTACAGCATGGTGGTATTTATTATACCGGAATAAGAATGATAGGGCTAATACCTGGAATCCCAGAAAGGCAAAAAAAGTGAAGTAACGGCCAATGAAAAGAAATATATTACGCATAACCCCGTCCCCTAAAGCGGAACTTAGATTTTATAGTTTTATTGTGAGCAGTTCGTTTAAAGGTTGTGAAAATATTATCATATGAAATCTGCATTTGTTGATTAGAATTACTGAACCTTGAAGTGACACAACCGAAGTTGATGGTAGTAATGCTGTTGACTTCATAATCAAAATCCACTCCGGACTACGCAACAAAATTTTAAAGTTTGATCGACCTAAGTTGCCTGCCTAAGCCGGAGAAGGGGCTTTATCTCATAACAAATGGATACCTGTCGTAATTTTTAAGGGCAATGCCAGTGCCTCTTACGACGCTCTTTAGAGGATCATCAGCTACGTGTACAGGCAATTTAATTTTTTGACTTAACCGTTTATCCAGCCCTCTTAATAGAGCACCACCGCCTGTAAGGTATAAACCGCGTCTGTAAATATCAGCGGCCAATTCCGGTGGTGTTTGTTCCAGGGCTTTTAAAATAGCTTCTTCGATCTTAAAAATGCTTTTATCAAGCGCTTCAGCAATTTCCTGGAAGCTGACCATGATCTGCTTGGGAATACCTGTTACAAGATCCCGGCCGTTTACCGGAATATCATCCGGTGGACTATCCAGGTCTTTCATGGCTGCACCTATTTGTATCTTTATTTGTTCGGCTGTACGTTCGCCGATCAATAAGCTATGATACCGGCGAAGAGCCTCCATAATGTCTGCCGTAAATTCGTCGCCCGCTATCCGAATTGATTGATCACAAACAATACCAGCAAGCGCGATAACTGTAATGCCCGTAGTGCCTCCTCCAATATCAATAATCATGTTACCGACGGGCTCCTCAACATCGATGCCAATCCCCAGCGCTGCAGCCATCGGCTCATGTATCAAGTATACTTCCTTTGCGCCAGCCTGCTCGGCACTATCGCGAACAGCTCTTTTTTCTACTTCGGTGATCGAGGAAGGAATACAAATCATCATCCGCCAGCTTGGCGGAAAAAGAGGTTTTTTGGGGTAGATCATTTTGATCATCTCGCGGATCATCAGCTCTGCTGCATTAAAATCAGCAATTACACCATCTTTCAAAGGCCTTACGGTACGAATGCTTTCATGAGTTTTTTCATGCATCATCAAAGCCCTTTTCCCAACTGCTAGCACATTTTTCGGATTGTTGCGATCAAGGGCTACAATGCTTGGCTCATTCACCACCACCTCGTCATTGTGTATAATAAGAGTATTTGCAGTACCCAGGTCGATCGCGATTTCTTGAGTAAACCAGTTAAAAAGTCCCATTTATGCTATTGGATTTAATGGGTGCAAAGTACGAGTAAATAATTTGAATTAACAAAGTGAAACCGTTCGCTGTTCTTATGATTTCCACTTACTTGTATTGCACGAATTCTTTCAACAATTTGTTTTCGCCAGCCTTTTCCGATCGACTGGTAGATCATTCCGGTCTGTTGATTTCTCCACTTTTTTCGGGTTTAAACAATCGATAAATAAACGCGACCTTTTGATTTTGGCATGGTAATGGAAAGCTTTAACAAGTACCTATGAAAGCACTGAGAAATTCAGCGATCCGTACGCCTTCATCATAAATCAACATATATATTTCAATCTATCAGCAAAGAAAGGCGGTCCCATACAAAGGGATCGCTTTCTCTTTTTTATAGTTTCCCTGCTTTAGTCCCTTGCTTTCAAAATTTTCGTATAGCTTTCAGTTAAACGCTTCTAACATGAGAAATATTTTAGGCTTGGTTGCTATTTTCCAGTTTCTAAGCATTGCCGCTGCCGGTCAGGACATGGACAAGATCAGGAAAGATTTCGAAGACAAACTGCGGGACACGACAGTTCAATATGGACATGATAAGTCAAGAGGCAAGTTTTATGATATCAGGGGCTTTAAAATGTATGCAGAAACTTATGGACAAGGTGCGCCACTTCTCATTATTCATGGCAATGGCGGCTCGATAAAAGATTTTATTTACCAGATTCCTTATTTTGACAAGAAATACAAGGTTATTATTGCGGATAGTCGCGCACAAGGAAATTCGACAGACAAGGGAGACAGCCTGACATATGAAATGATGGCTGATGACTTTGCGGCCTTGCTGGATGCTTTGAAGGTTGATTCAGCTTACGTGATCGGTTGGAGTGATGGTGGAATTAATGCTTTGCTGCTGGCAATTCGCCATCCTGAAAAAGTAAAAAAGCTTGCATCAACCGGGGCAAACCTTGTTCCCGATACGACCGCCGTACCTCAACAAATTTGGGACATGGTAATTCCATCTTATAAGGCATTGAAGGCAAAGGCTAACAAAACCGCGGAGGAAAAAAATGGTTACAAACTCTTACGCTTATTGGTGGAACAACCCCATATTCCATTAACTGACCTGCAAAAAATTTCTTGCCCCTCCCTGATCATTGGTGGTGATCATGACGTGATCAAAGAAGAACATACAATGCTCATTTACAAAAATATTCCCAAAGCTTATTTGTGGATCCTGCCTGCTTCTGGTCATAGTACGCCTATTGTATACAGAGATGATTTTAATAAGGAAGTTGACAGATTTTTTTCTACTCCCTATAGAACGATAACTGGCGTGGGAAGATTTTTTTAAGAAGCTACAAATCCCAATCGTTTTTCCAATTCCGGGGGCAAAACCGGAAGTTTCCTTCTTTCAATTAAAAAACTATTAAGCTGTGCAATTTCTTTAAAAATGTAGTGTCTGTCTGCAGCGGCTTTTAAATAGTCTTTTCCACTGCTTCCACCGGTTCCGATTCTTGTGCCGATCATTCTATGCACCATGTTCATGTGCCTGTAGCGCCATGAACTAAGCTGCTCATCAATTTCCAATAAACTATTTAACAACTGAAATGGCAGTTGCAAAAGAGGATATCCCCTGTATAGCATAATAAATAACGCAGCACGACAAGCCTTTGGTGACAAAGATCGTTGTACGGAATTCGCTCCCATTTCGTGCCTATCCTTTTCAAAAAATATTCCGTCAAATGATGAGAGGTTATCTTTTTCCACATCGGCCAAACTATTTGTATAGCGATCCAGGTAGTTATCCCAAAAACCGCCCTTTGCCTCTTCGCCGTATGAAGGTGCCAATGGCATTCTTTCGAGCCATGCATTGACCAGTTCGAGCAGTGATCTTTCTGATTCAGCTTTTTTAATTATTTCAATTTGTTCTGCGTGCAACTTTGAGATATAATATTCCTGTCCGTAACGGGCTTCAAATTTTAATCCCAGTTTTGCTTCGAGTTCTTTGAATTGCCAACTTTGAAAACCTGAAGCAGGACGAAGCAAATCGCGAAAATCAAGGAAGTCCATCGACGTCATTGTTTCAAGGATATCGATTTGATGAACCAGTACTCTTAAGATAACGGCCATGCGATTCAGACGGTGAACAACGGTTTGCAATTCCGGTGAATTATCGTTCATCGCCGGTTTTTTCATTATAAGTAAAATAGAGTCTAACTCATGGTGTAGTTGCTTAAACCATAATTCATAGGTTTGATGGACAACGATAAAAAGCATTTCGTCATGTGCTGTCAGATTTCGTTTAATGCTTTCGGGAGATTGGGCGTTGAGGATTTTATCCAATTGCAGGTACTCACTATAGTACAAGTCACCAGCCATATAAACTATTTACACAAATGTAGAGTGGAAATTGGGTATTATCTGTGTGCAGATGTCCTTGATTTAAACTCGTATCCGATATCAGTACGATAATACATGCCTTCAAAGCTGATGTCTTCCAGCATGAGTATTGAATTTTCAGCCGCTTCGCGAATATTTTCTCCATATGAAGTAGCACACAATACCCGGCCTCCATTGGTTACAATTTTACCCTCAACTTCTTTTGTACCCGCGTGAAAGATAAAACAATCTTTATCATTCTCGTTTTTTAAGCCCTGGATCTCAAATCCTTTTTCGTAAGAGCCTGGATAGCCCTGGCTGACAGCCATAACTGTAACAGCGCAACGCTCATCGACCCTTAATTTGACTGTATCCAATTCTTTTTGAGTGGCCGCAACGAGCAGGCCGACAAGATCTGTCTCCAGCCTTGGCATTACTACTTCCGTTTCAGGATCACCCATCCGACAATTATATTCAATTACATAAGGCTCTCCATCTACACTGATCAAGCCGAAAAATAAAAAGCCCATGTACTCAATTTCTTCCTTGTCCAAACCTTTGATGGTTGGCTTAATGATCCTTTCTTCCACTTTGTACATGAAACCAGGGGTAGCAAAGGGAACAGGGCTAACCGCGCCCATCCCTCCCGTATTTAATCCTGTATCACCTTCACCGATCCTCTTATAGTCTTTGGCCTCGGGAAGTAGCAAATAATTTTTCCCATCGGTGATCACAAAAACACTCAGCTCTATTCCATCTAAAAATTCTTCTACTACCACCTTCTTACTTGCCTCTCCAAATTTTGAATGCTGGATCATCAGTTCAAATTCAGAAACCGCTTCAACATGTGATTGACAAATGACAACGCCTTTACCAGCGGCTAATCCATCAGCCTTTAATACAACTGGTAAAGGATGTTCATTTACATAATGAACCCCTTCTTCAAAATTCGAAGAATCAAATTCACGATATTTTGCGGTGGGAATGTTGTGGCGTCCCATGAAGGATTTTGCAAATGCCTTGCTTCCTTCTAACTGAGCTCCTTTTTTTGAGGGACCTATAAAATAAATTTTCGACAGGTCGTCATCGGCTTTGAAGTAATCGTATAAACCATTTACCAGCGGTTCTTCCGGACCGACAACTAACATCTCGATCTTCTCATCAAGGCAAAACTTTTTGATGGCGTCAAAATCCTTGATGTCAATTGAAACATTTTTTCCGCATTGAGCTGTACCAGGATTACCGGGAGCGATATAGAGAGGATTTGCCCAAACACTTTGATTGAGTTTCCATGCAAGAGCATGTTCTCTTCCACCAGAGCCTAACAACAGGATACGCATTGTTCAAGGATTAATTCCTTGCGAATATCGCTACAATTGTTAAAGAAACAGTTGTTTTCTTACAAGAAACCATTTTTATGTATTTTGGACGAATAAACTGTACTGAGTAGTAAATAAAAAACGATTGTATGAGCCAACCCGGCATTTCCAGCCAGACAATTCAAACTGGCAAACATCCAAGAGGATTATATGTTCTTTTCTTTACGGAAATGTGGGAACGGTTTGGATACTATTTAATGATCGGTATTTTCTTTTTATACCTCACCGATACTATTGGCCATGGCGGACGTGGTATGGATAATGTTTCAGCCATAAGCATTGTTGGAACGTATGTGGCATTGATCTATCTCACACCATTTCTTGGAGGCCTGATCGCAGACAGGATTCTTGGTTATGCAAAATCAATTTTTTTAGGCGGCGCTTTGCTGGCACTTGGCTATTTTTTGATCGCCTTGAATGGAAGTGATACGATCATGTACCTGGGGTTGTTATCAGCCATTGTTGGAAACGGTTTTTTCAAACCAAATATCAGCACGTTACTCGGTAATATTTATAACCGTGCAGATTTAAGACCTAAGAAAGATATCGCTTACAATATATTTTATATGGGCATCAATATCGGTGCCTTCATTTGCAATTTTGTTGCCGCGTATTTGCATAATAAATATCAGGATCAAAATGGATGGGGCATTGCATTTTCTGCCGCCGGGTTTGGAATGGTGCTGTCTGTAATATGGTTTGCTTTTGGACTGAAGCACGTAAAACATGCTGATATCATTAAACCCGTTCGGGAAGGTGATATGCCGATCTCACAAATATTTATCAAAGTGTTTTTACCGGCGATGATAGCTGGCGCTATTGGTTGGTTTATCCCGGGCAATATTCTTGGATCAGATTCTAATGATGCTTTCATTTTTGCCTGTGTTCCTATCATTATTTTTTATTTCAGTCTATGGTACAAGGCAAAAGGTTTTGAACGTAAGCGCATAAGCACATTGTTAATATTGTTTGGGGTATCCATCATTTTCTGGAATATTTATAATCAAAACTCCACCGCATTAACGATCTGGGCGCAGACTTATACTGATCGTGAAGCGCCAAAAGCTATTCAGCCCGCATTGAAGCCTTTTGGATTTTTAGAGTCAGTAAATACGCAGCCTACAGAAGTTCCGGTAGTTGACGAACAGTTTCGCCCGCAATCAGATGCTAATGGAAAAGTTTTGACGAAGCAGGGAACTGATCTTTATTTTCAAAACTTACCAAAAGATAAATATCCTCCGCAAGGCAAAGATTTAAAATTGATCTCCACTGAAATTTATCAATCAGTAAATCCATTCTGGATCATTGTCCTCACTCCAATCGTTGTTGCCTTTTTTGCCTGGCGGCAACGCATAGGCAAGACGCTTTCAACGCCAAGCAAATTTGCGTGGGGCACACTGATTGCGGGCTTATCCTCGGTTATAATGGTTGCTGCATGTTTAGTCACTAACATTTATTTTAATAAAGTTTCAAGCTGGTGGCTGGTGAGCAGTTACGGCGTATTTACGATAAGCGAATTGTTTGTAAGCCCCGTCGGCTTATCCCTTACATCAAAGGTTGCTCCACGAAGATTGACTGCATTGATGATGGGAGGATGGTTCATAACCACTTCACTGGGAGGAAAAGTATCAGGTATACTGGCAGGCTTCTGGGATAAGTTCGATAACAAAGCCGTGTTCTTTGCTATCAGTGCCGTTGCGGCTATCATCGCATGCTTCTTATTGCTGCCGTTAACTAAGAGGTTGAATAAAGTGGTGGAAGAAGCAGCGGTTTCAGATGAATAAATTGCCTCATTGATACAGGACTTGAAGAAAATTCAACTCCTTTTTATTTATCTTACTCAACAAATTAACTGCTATGCCCGATCAGCCATCTCATTTCAAGCCTTTTGTTGCTCCTGAGATAAAAATGCCGGAGTTTACCCTCAAGTCCGTAGTGATGGGAGCTATTTTCGGGATCATCTTCGGAGCTGCGACCGTTTACCTGGCATTGAAAGCAGGGCTCACCGTTTCCGCGTCTATTCCGATTGCGGTACTTTCTATACTTCTTGGAAAACTTTTTTTAAAAACCACGATTCTTGAAAACAATATTATTCAAACTACAGGCAGTGCCGGTGAAAGTATTGCTGGCGGTGTTGTGTTTACTCTTCCCGGTTTTCTTTTTTTAAGTGCTGCGGGCAGCGCTAACTATTTCAATTATGTAACGATTCTTGTACTGGCGGCTATTGGTGGAATGCTGGGAACATTAATGATGATACCTCTTCGGCATTCATTGATTGTAAAAGAGCATGGCGTTCTTCCCTACCCTGAAGGCACTGCTTGTGCTTCAGTATTGAAGGCAGGAGAAAAAGGTGGTGAGCTTGCCAAGATCGCCATCTGGGGAGTTATCCTCGCGGGCAGTTATGCTATACTGCAAAAAATATTTCATGTTATTAAGGATGTGCCTGATTTTGCTACACGACAGGCAAATAAAATTTTCCCTTCTGCAAGAATAGCCGGTGAAATCACCCCTGAATACATGGGTGTTGGTTATATCATTGGGCCGAAGATAGGAGGGGTACTTGTTGCAGGTGGCATTTTGTGTTGGTTTGTATTCATTCCACTTTTGGCTTCATTGATAAATCCTGATTTGATCGCTGCGCAATTAGTGAAGCTTGGCTACTTAACCGATATCACGAAGCCGGGCGGACCCGGGGGATGGGATCCCGCCACTCATAATTTTAATGACTGGGCTACGGCTATTTATCGTGCATATGTGCGGCAGATCGGCGCCGGCGCTGTTGCCGCCGGTGGTTTTATCACATTGATTAAAACAATTCCTACCATTATTTCTTCATTTAAAGGAAGCCTTGGTTCTTTGAAGGGGGAAAAAATTGGAAGTGGTGATGTACCTAGAACCGAAAGAGATATTTCCATTAAAGTAGTTGGCATCGGTAGTCTTTTATTAGTATTGATCATCGCTTTTTTACCAAGCAATTTTATTCCGGGCAGTTCAATCGGAAGTAAATTGTTGTTGGGCTTATTGATCATTGTTTTCGGAGCCTTCTTCGTTACAGTTTCATCACGCATCACAGGTTTGATTGGTACATCAAACAATCCTATCAGTGGAATGACGATCGCTACGCTGATGGGAACCTGCCTAATTTTTATTGCTGTAAAATGGACAGGAACTTTCTATGAACCCATGGCTCTTGTAGTTGGTGGAATGATCTGTATTGCGGCGGCAAATGCCGGCGGTACTTCGCAGGATCTGAAAACAGGTTATATAGTCGGCGCAACACCAAGGTACCAGCAAATTGCATTATTCATAGGCGCTATTGTTTCTTCGTTGGCTATTGGCGCAACAGTAAAAATTTTGGATACACCGACCCACGAGATGGTACAACAGGGCATTCATCATGCTATTGGGACAGACAAATTTCCAGCACCACAGGGAACATTAATGGCTACACTGATCAAAGGAATTCTTTCTTTCAACCTGGATTGGCAATTTATTCTTGTGGGTGTATTCATTGCCATTGTAATGGAACTTTGCGGCATCAAATCTTTATCATTTGCTATTGGAATTTATCTTCCGCTTTCAACTACATTTCCGATTTTTATCGGAGGCGCTATTAAAGGTATTGCGGAATCGAGAAATAAAAGAAAGAAAAATCTTTTGCCTGAAGGTGAAGAAGATCTTGCAAAAGGAAATTTATTTGCAACCGGGCTTGTAGCAGGAGGTGCACTGGCCGGCGTAATTGTCGCGATCCTTTCAGTTAATGATAAAGTAAATGCCGCTTTGGAAAAGATCAGTGCGGAACACGGACTTACCCGGTCGCTGGGAGCAGAAGGTTACAAATGGCTGGGTGTAGCGTTTTTTGCATTGATGGGATTGATCCTTTATCGTGTGGCAATAAGTAAACGAAAAGTGATTTAGTCAAGTTCATTAATAATAAAAGCAACTACTAAAAAAGGTAGTTGCTTTTCACTTTATATGTGCAGCACGGATCAACAAAACCCCAGATGGTCATATCTTCTTCCAAGAATAGCTGTGTCATCTGCATCCAGCCAATTCTTTAGGACCGTGGCATACACGGTTTTAAAATCAATCTTGTATTTCAGGTCGCCCTCGTCAAGATCATTCAAATCAGGCATTGGATTGATAATGCCCTTTTGTTTTAACGCTCCCCCAATTAAAAACATATTGTTTGCTGTGCCATGGTCAGTGCCTCCACTGGCATTTTGAGAAACCCTTCTTCCAAACTCAGAGAAGGTGAACATCAGTACGTCATTAAATCGATTATTCCTTTTCAAATCGGTGGTAAATGCTCTCACAGCATCGCTTAGTTCTGTAAATAAGCGTTGCTGTTGCATTTGTTGGTTTACATGTGTGTCAAAACTGCCAAGAGAAATGTAGTAGACTTTTGTATTGATGTCGGAAAATATCAGCGAAGCGATTGTTTTTAATCCATTTCCCAATTCCGTTTTTGGATATTCCGTTGATGAGGGATGCAATTTACTTTGCTGGAAAATGTAATTGGCCGATGATAAAGTCTCTGACATTGTCTTGTATAGATAATCCACGGTTTCCTCTCCATCATTTTTGTGATCTTTCAGTACATCTCTAAAAAATTTTTCGTTACTGGTACCGAATAACCTTTTTGGATCCTTCATCGCAATGGCTTTCGAATTTTCTCCCTTTAATGCAAGACTCAATACGTCATCGATCTCCAAAGCATAGGTGGGTTTATCACATCCATGACATTGCGCATCGAGGTAGCGGCCCAACCAGCCTGTGGTGATGTACTCAGTGCTCTCACTTCCTGTCTGCCAGATATCCATGCTGCGGAAATGCGAACGATCGGGGTTAGGATAACCTACATTGTTTAGAATTCCCAAATTGCCATCGTTATACAATTCTCTCAATGCTGATAGTGCCGGATGTAATGCTACCTCATCCGTTAAGGTTAAAGAACTGGCTCTTTGAATTCCCAACCTTGGGCGATCACGATAATAAATATCATTCCGTACCGGTATCACTGTATTTAATCCATCATTTCCGCCGCTTAATTGCAGTATGACCGTCACCCTGTTTCCAGGCGGGACTCTATCGACTCTTTCAAATGCTTTTAAAAATTTTGGCACCATGAATGAAGCGGTGGCGAGCGATCCGACCTGTAAAAATTCTTTTCGTTTGAATAGCATGTCTAAAATTTTGAGCCATTAGCTATAAGGTGTGAGCAAAGCCAAAAGACTCATAGCTCAAAGCTTGCAGCTTGTAGCTGGATCTAACATAGCTGGTATTCCGGCGTACTCATGATTTGTATCGTCGCTGTTTTAATAAAACTTTCCTTGTCACCTGAATCCGAATACTCAATGATGACGCCAGCACTAACTGCCTTTTTTGTTTGCAATAAATTACCTGCAATATCATTCACCAGGTCTCCGCGCGGTACGCTATTGTAATATCCCACATAATTGCCCCAGTCGATTTTCACAATAATAGGCCTGGCCCCCTTTCCTATCCGATATCTATCGGATTTTGGTTTCGTATCATCATCGTTAAGTCCCATCATCTGGTCGTCATCGGATTTTGGGTTCATATTGAATTCATCCCTTTCATTGATGAGTTGGGGGATGCGCATGCGCATCATCAGTGTAGAACTGTCGATCCAGGTTTTCCCACCGGGCCAGCCAGCGACATTTGGTGGATAAAACAATATTTGTCCCAGCAATCTTTGCAACAACAGCAGGGCCTCTTCATTCTCCAATTTCATCGGCAGCATTCTTTGTATTCCTACCAATAGTTCAATCGGTGATTTTATTTTGCAACCAATGTTTTTTCCCTCGCAGAACCAATCGCTGGTAAAAATATCTTCCATGAGTCTGCCGATATCATAACCACTTTTATAAAATCTATCAGCCAGCCAATCTACTTTTGGTTGGTCGATCATATCGTTCACAAAAAACCGATATATTTTTTGCGAGATGAATTTTGCGGTTTGCTTTTGTTCCAATAAAATCTCCAACACTTCATCGCCATCAAAATCTCCCGTCTTACCCAGAACGGTTTTACTTCCATCATCGTGTTGAAATTTTCGAAACACAAACTCACCCTTTGCATTGGCACCCCAGCCGGTAAAGGCTCTTGCTGCCTCCTTCACGTCGTCTTCAGTATAATTTCCTCTTCCCATAGTAAACAGTTCCATTACTTCACGCGCAAAATTCTCATTGGGGTGATCTTTCCGATTTTGATTATTGTTGAGAAAATTCAACATGGCTCCTGTTTTGGAAACCTCATGTAGAAGATCCCTGAAACTCCCAAGAGCATTTCGCCGAATGATATGAAGCAACTCCTGCTGAAAAAAAATATTAAGGTTACGGCACGCGAAGTGCCCGTGCCAGAAGAAAGCCATTTTCTCTCGTAATTGTGCGTCACTATTCACCATCTCATTCATCCAGTAAAGATTCAGATTCCTGATACTTTCCCGACTTCTTTTCCGTATTTCTTTTTTTTGTTCAGATGACATTTCCTTTTGCTGTCTTCCCGCCTCCTGCATGCCGAGCATCAAGCCCTGGAGGTAATTGTCGGCTGCCTGCAGGTACTCTGGTTTTTTTGAGGATGCCCTTTGAAGATCCCTATACAATTTCTGGGGAGAAGTTTTAGCCAAATCATCCAACTGGTATACTGCTGGCCCAAATCCCGCTCGCCATAATAAATGCTGATTTTTTAATTGATCAGTTACCGGCATCAATAAGAATTTTTAAGGGTAACTCTTGTGACCTGACGAAATGTAAAAAGTTTAAAAATGATATTTTGTTAAAGGGTCAAACTATTGCGAATTCATTGGTTCTGAAAATCTTTAGTTGATTCCCAAAATAAAATCAGGTGCCGCGAAATGAAATGACCATAGAATCATGAAACATACAAGACATACAAGGCATTTAAGAAAGTCATGAATATTCCTTTTGTATGTCTTACCTGTCTGCCGACGCAGGTATGCCTTGTATGGCTAAAAAATAACAGCGGGGTGAAGGAATACAAATAGCCATTTAAATCCTAATCGATCTTAGCGCTGCCAAAATAACCAGATAAAACGTCTGGCAACTTAACACCATCAGCAGTTTGGTTATTTTCCAGTAAACATGCGAGAATGCGAGGCAACGCAAGTGAACTGCCGTTAAGTGAATGAACCAGTTGCGATTTGCCGGTTTTGTCTTTAAAGCGGATCTTCATCCGGTTGGTTTGAAAGGTCTCGAAGTTGGAAACAGAGCTTACTTCAAGCCACTTATCCTGCGCCGCGCTGTACACCTCGAAATCATATGTCAGTGCCGAAGCAAAACTCATGTCCCCGCCACACAAGTTTAGAATACGATAAGGAAGATTTAACGACTGAACAAGTCTCTCGATATGAGAAACCATCTCTTCATGCGCATCGTAACTTTTGTCAGGATGCACTATCTGAACAATTTCGACCTTGTCAAACTGGTGCACGCGATTCAGCCCGCGAACGTCCTTTCCGTAGCTGCCGGCCTCTCTTCTGAAACAAGGAGTGTAAGCAGTCATTCTTATCGGCAGTTCTGTTTCTTTTAGGATTTCATCGCGATAGATGTTGGTAACCGGTACCTCCGCTGTCGGTATCAAATAGAACTTGTCTTCTGGTACAAAATACATTTGGCCTTCTTTATCCGGCAACTGACCCGTACCGAACGCGGTCGTTTCATTTACCATATGCGGTGGCAAGTATTCGGTATAGCCTGCCATAATGTTATAGTCCAGGAAATATTGAATCAACGCTCGTTGGAGTTTCGCTCCTTTACCTTTATAAACGGGAAAACCACTCCCTGTAATTTTGTTTCCTAACTCAAAATTGATGAGGTCATATTTCTTCGCAAGCTCCCAATGGGGCAACGAGTCCTTCGGAAGTGATGGTTTGTCACCGCCTTCTTTTATCATCACATTGTCTTCCGGCGTTCTTCCTCGAGGAACTCTTTCTGAAGGAAGGTTCGGAAGTTTCACCAATTCATTCTGCAATTGCCTTTCGGTTTCGGATAAATGATCGCTGATAGGTTGAAGAGAAGTTTTCAATGAAGAGACACCTTGTTTAAGGGTTCCGGCTTTTTCTTTTTCGCCCTGCGCCATAAGTTGACCAATCTCTTTCGAAGAGCTGTTTATTTTAGCCTGTGTATTATCAAATTCAAGTTGTAATTTTTTCCTTTGTTCGTCCAACCTTACGATCTCGTCGACAACGCTTCCTTCATTAAAGTATTTTAGCGCTAATCTTTCCTTAATCCATTCCGGGTTTTGCCTGATAACCTGCAACTGTAACATGCCGATTTATTTTTTGCGCAAAGGTAACTTTAGAAAGTCAACAATTCAACTGTTGGCTAGTATCCTGGTTTTGAAAATGGTTTGGTAATAAAGTGCACGAAGTTTACACAAAGGACACGACGCTATTAACCACAAATTATCCACCAAAAAGTTTGCGCTTCTCACTCCGGATGATCGCCTTTGTGAACGTCGTGTATCCTTGGTGTTCTTCGTGACTCATTCAATCGTCCCGGCAACAGGCTGCTATCTGCTTAAAAATCACAAACCAGATGACTATCGTAAGTTGACAATTCTTAAATTCAACAAAACAAAATTTATGATCGATCAAACCATGGTAACAACTAATATTGAATTGAGTGGTTATCGCGTTACAAGAAATTTAGGTGTCGTTCGCGGCATTACTGTCCGCTCAAGAAGTATTTTAGGAAACATCGCCGGAGGGCTTCAAACTTTGTTTGGCGGAACAATTTCTATTTATGTTGAACTCTGTGAGAAAACACGAGAAGAAGCCTTTCAGCAAATGCTCCGCCACGCTGATGAACGAGGGGCTAATGCGATCATCAGCATAAGGTATGATGCCAACGAAGTAATCAGCGGCGTAAATGAAGTGTTGGCTTATGGAACGGCAGTGGTAGTGGAACGGGTTTAGTTGATTGGGAGTTAGTTGTTGGCTGATTGGTTGGATATTTGATACAGCGACATAACTCTGGTTCAACTGGTACACTAATTACCCAATTGACAGAATTGACCAATCAACCAAATCCAGCCCCGTATCTTTGCCAGCTATGTTTGCAAACGATGATCTCCAGCAGCGTTGGTGGGACCTTGAAGCGAAATTGGTTGAACGATTTGGCAAAAAACCTGACCTGGAAACCATTTTATTCCTGATCGGGATCCAGGAGTTTGGGCAGGTCCGTGAAAAATTTACAAAGGAGCAGAAACAGGACCTGATGCATGTGGCTGTTTGCAGCCTGCTTTCCCCGAGTGGTTATTACCAGCTGGAAAAAATCGATGACGATGGATGGCCACATTTTAAACAATTAAGGGCAATGCCAGAAATGAGCACGATAGAGCAGGAGAATTTTTTGAAGGACCATATACTTCTATATTTTCAAAACCACTAACCACTGGTTATATTGAATTAATGATGAAAAAATTAATTTTTCTTGCCGGGTGTCTATTTACCGGAATGATCTGCTTTGCTCAGAAGGATTCTATTGTTACGAAAAAAGATCGCAAAAAGGACGTGCTGCTACAAACAAATTATGGTGATATTATTGTACGTCTTTCTGACTCTACTCCGTTGCACCGCGATAATTTCTTGAAACTGGTGAAGACCCACTATTATGACAGTGTATTGTTCCACCGCGTGATCAAAAATTTTATGATCCAGAGTGGAGATCCCGATAGCAAAAACGCGAAAGCCGGAGAACCCTTGGGCGAAGGCGGTCCCGCTTACACTATACCGGCCGAATTTAGAACGACTCTATTTCACAAAAAAGGAGTGGTCGCCGCTGCTCGAGACAACAATCCTGAAAAAGCCAGTAGTGGCAGCCAGTTCTATATTGTCCAAGGAAAAATTTTTACCGATGCAGGGTTAGATTCTGTTGAAACCTATCGTTTGAACGGACGAAAAATCCCTGCCGACCAGCGTGAAGCTTACAAAACCATTGGCGGCACTCCTCACCTTGATCAGAACTATACAGTGTTTGGTGAAATTGTAAAGGGACTTGATGTCGTTGACAAAATTGCTTCCGTAACTACGAGTAAAGGAGAGGATAGAGACCGTCCATTGGAAGATGTGAGGATTATAAAGGCAAAATTGGTGAAGAGAAAAAAGAAAGTTCCATGAGCGATTGTCAATATTCAACGTTCATGGGTTGAAATAAATTTTAGGCTTTCTTCATTGAACATTTAAAATTTTTCATCCTAAAAAAAGCATCCCGCTTTCGCAGGATGCTGTGACATTTCACTATTCCTAAAACTATTTTTGTTGTCCACCTCCGAGTCCACCTCCTCCTTGCGTACGCTGATTTTCTTCTTCGAGGCCTGATTTGTGTTGACGTGCCTGCCTGATCTTATTATTACCAAAGCGATAATTAAGGTTTATTTTGAACTGACGACTTTCCCAGCCACCGTTGGCAAGAAGAGTTTGCCCTGTAGTTTTGCTGGTAGCCGACCAATGGAACGTGTTGAGCAGATCCGAGTAGGTCGCTTTTGCGGTTACTTTTCCCTTGAATAAAGTTTGTTGAACACCTGCATCAAGACTGCCGAGAGCCTTTGTTTTGAAAGCACCCTGCCAAATCGAAGGCGCGGTATAGAACCCACTTAATTCAGCAGTTGTTGTCTTCGACAGTTTAAAAGTTTGTTGAGCATACAGATTGAAGGATACCACATCCGCATCAACGTTATAATCTGTCGCTTGTCCTTTAAATTTCGAGTAGTAGGTATTGACGTTGAAGAATAAGCTGTACCACTTATATTGAAACGGCATACTGACATTCAAACTAACTATATCATGGTTGGCCACGTTTTCATTTGTAATAAATGCTTTTGTCCCCTCACTCTTTGGGATCATCGCGAACACATCGTTCACATGGCTGTAGTTCAGCGTTGTCGTCAACTTATATTTATAAATATTGGTAACGCTAAAGCTATTCGTGTACTGGGGTTGAAGATTTGGATTACCTCTCTGGAAAGTATATTTATCCAGGTTGAATTCAAACGGATTTAGATTTTGATAAGAAGGGCGATCAATCCTGCGGCTATAACTAAAGCTCCACATCTTCATCGGGTTCTTGTTAAGTGTCACAGATGCACTTGGAAAAAGGTTTGTATAGTTGCGATCCAATGATGAGTCAATGGCTACATTTTCATTCGCATCGTAGTCATAGCGGAAGCCGACGGAGTGACCTTTTGATTGAGTATTTTCTGCTCTCAAACCTGCCTGCACCATGATCCCTTTAAATTGCCTGTTATAGTTTAAGTAACCTGCATTGATATTTTCCCTGTAATCGAAATTATTATGATTATCTTCTAATGGAGTTGATCCCGTTTCATAAAACCGCTGGAAAGTATTGTCTGTTGTCACATACGATATCTTTCCACCATAGCCAAGTTTCCCTTTCTTAAAATTTTGTTCATAGTCTGCTTTTACAGAGTAAATATCAATTTGTGAAGGTGTGTGTATGTTATAAACTTCCTGTTGTTTAAGATCAGTTCCACTGGGATCATAAATATTATTTGGCTGGTATTGATTATTGTTTGAATTATAAAAACCATAGTCAGCATCAACATTCAGCTCATGACCGGTTGAATCAGCATACCGATAGTTTAAATTGAAATTCATGTTATTTCTTGTCCCATTACTCGAGTTATCAGCGATCAATAACCTGTCTATTACTTTGGAAGGCATATAGGCTATGTCGGTTTTACTGGTATTGCTCATGGCATTATTTGAAAAAGTACCATTGGCCATCACACCTATTGTGCTTCTTGGGGTGGCATAATAATCAACACCGGCTTTAAACCCATGACTTTCATTTTCATTGACCATAGTTGAATGCTGGTCAAAAGAACTGTCTGCGGCAGTTGTGCGGTACAAATTAATATGGTTCTCGTTTTTGCCTTTATTATAGTTGTAGTTGCCAAATATGTTGAACTTGTTATTCCTGTAATTCAACGAAAAACCTGAATTGTATTTTGCATAAGTGCCGACATTCCATCCTGCATTTACCGACCCATTGGCTCCAAAGGTTTTATTTTTCTTCAAACGAATATTGATAATACCTGCATTACCTGCAGCGTCATACTTCGCGGATGGATTTGTAATTAACTCGATTGATTCAATTTGAGAAGACTGTAGTGATTTAAGATAGTTAGCCAGGTCTGTACCGGTTAATGGGGTGGGTTTACCATCGATGTAAACCTGAACGCCATTTTTCCCACTTAAGCTAATGTTGTCATCTTTATCAATGGTCACTCCCGGCGACTTCCTTAAAAGCTCCAGTGCATCATTCCCGGTGGCGTTTATTGTTCCTTCAACATTAAGAATGGTCCTGTCGGCTTTAACCTCTACGATCGGCTTTTTTGACGATACTGTCACGCCTTTAAGCTCTGTTGCCAGCTTATTAAGGGGTATGGCCGGTACATTTAATTGGCCTGAACCCGAAAATTCAAAACTTGAAGAGTAGTTGTTTGCATAGCCTACATTGCTAATGCCTACCAGGTACTTTCCTGCTTTTATAGAACCAAAAGAGTATTGACCCTCATTATTAGTGGCGGCCAGTTTAACAACTGAAGAATCCTTTGCATTGAGCAAAGAAACCGTGGAATTTGTAACTGATTTTCCCTGTTGATCTTTAACTGTTCCTGAAATCTGTTGAGCAAATCCTGTAACTGCTACCAGGAAACTTCCGATTAATAGTCCAAACTTTCTCATAAAATTGTTTTTTGTGGAACAAAACTATTATGACTTTGTTCCATTAAAAATGGTTTTCCGGCTAACCGTCATTTTTGGGGCACGAATGGTGGAATGAACAGTACAAACAGAAAAACTCCATTTGCCGTCGATTTATCCGTTGTTTTAGTCATATTTGCAGCTCAAAAGAAATTGTTATGACTTTTCCGGATGAGTTACGTTACACCAAAGACCATGAATGGATACGTGTTGACGGCGATACAGCCACTGTGGGCATAACTGATTTTGCGCAGAGAGAACTGGGAGATATTGTATATGTGGAAGTAGAAACAATCGGCAAGGAGTTGGAGGCGGGTGCCGTTTTTGGAACTGTAGAAGCCGTAAAAACAGTTTCAGACTTGTTTTTACCAATAAATGGGACAATAACCCAGTTAAATCCCGCTTTAGCCAATTCACCGGAACTTGTCAACAACGATCCATATGGGGCTGGATGGATGGTTAAAATGAAAATTGCCGATAAGGAGGATATCAAAACGCTGATGGACTCAAAGGCTTATGAACAAATGGTTAGCTGATCAATAGCCTGTCTGCCGCCAATGGCAATTTTGTATCTTTCACTTACTTTTTGAGTACCAATACCAAATACTCGGAACAGGAACTGGTCTCGCAACTTCTTCAACAAAATGACCAGGCGTTTAGTTATCTGTACGATAACTATTCCCCGGCTTTATTTGGAGTTATTAGCCAAATTATCTCAAATAGGGAGGCAGCCGCGGATGTTTTGCAGGATGTTTTTGTTAATATCTGGAAAAAGATCGGTTTATATGATGCGTCAAAGGGCCGCCTGTTTACGTGGATGCTAAATATTGCCCGTAATGCTGCCATTGATAAATTACGGTCCCGCTCATACCAGGACAGCCTGAAAAACCAGCCACTAACCGAAAACGTAAATACCATAACGGCAAATTCTGTGGTCAATCCGCAGCAAAATGACATTGGCCTCAAAAAGCAGGTAGGTAAGCTGAAGGAAGAGTACAGGGTATTGATTGACCTGTCGTATTTCCAGGGCTTTACCCATGAGGAGATCGCAAAGATCTTAAATCTGCCGTTGGGCACTGTAAAAACAAGGATAAGAAGCGCATTAACTCAGTTAAGAACAATGATATAACAGTGAATATACAGGAATACATATCGAGTGGCATAATAGAAAGCTATGTACTGGGACTTGCTTCAGCTGAAGAAAGAGTTGAATTTGATAAAATGTGTGAGCTATATCCCGAGCTAAGGGAGGCCAGAACCAATTTTGAACTCTCCATCGAAAAGCAAGCTTTTCAAAATTCCATCTCCCCCCCTGCCAGCAGTAAGGATAAGATCTGGTCGGCTATTCGGCAATCGACTGAAAAGAGTACGAAAGTAATCACTATGGAACCGCGCCAAGGAAGGACCACAGGCCTGCAATGGTTTGCTGCCGCTGCTGTCGTTCTCCTTTTGCTTGCAAGTTATTTCGCATACACGCTTTATACCAAGAATCGGGCATTACAGGCAACGATTGAACACAATGACAGCCTCATAAATAAAATGACAGAAGGGGAGAAAATAATGCACAATCCAAACGTTATGGTTGTAAACATGGTCGGGTTAAAAGGTTCGTCTTCCTCGGCCAATGTCTATTGGGACTCGACCTCGACAGATGTTTACATGGTTGTAAAGAATATGCCCAAACTGCCGTCGGATAAACAATATCAGCTTTGGGCTTTGATAGGAAGCAAACCGGTTAATCTTGGACTATTTGATCTGCCTGAGTCCAATGTCATTTTGAAAATGAAAAACACTCAAGAAGCCGATGCATTTGCAATTACCATAGAAAATCGCGGCAATACCGGCGGCCCCGATCTGGGCCAACTGCAATCAATGGGAAAGGCCAAACTTTGACTCAACGAACTTAATATCTTCGCTAACTATTATAACCTTCAGCATTTCCGACTTTGAATAAAAATGAATTAAAGATTTTGCCTGCGATTACGTGGGTCGTCCTTGTCACCGTTTTGTTATGTATTCCGGGCTCAGCTTTACCGGAGGCGAATTGGTTTGGTAAAATCTGGTTGGACAAATGGGTCCATATAACCCTTTTTTTAATTATGGTTTTTCTTTGGTGCAGATCTGTGTCCAATTCAGAGGGTAGAAAAGTGCGCTACTTCGGACAAATAGCTGTCTACTTTTTAATATATGGGATAGCTATGGAACTGGTTCAAAAATATTTCATACCGAATCGGTCATTCGATTTGAAAGACATATTAGCAGACGGCCTGGGATGTGCCGTTGGGCTGTTGATTTCCAGGAGGTATATAAAAAAATAGACCCCTGTAGAAACAGGGGTCGCAACCAAAACTAACTGCTTATGAGAAAATTGACTGCTTTATTGAGAAGAACTTTATTGTATAACGCAAAATTACTGCCAATAGTATGAAGCGCGGTGTTAACGAATCTCTAAAGAACCAGCTTTTAGTAAAACTCATTTGCAAAGAACTTCACCCCTTGGGATTTTTCCGAATGATTATAAGAAATAAAACATCGTGCCAGTTTGAAATTGCATTAGTTCTGTCTTGCCAATTTCTCAGCATTTTCAGCAAACTGAAGAGCATCAATAAAATCCTGAATATCACCATTCATTACGGCGTCTAGATTATATGAAGTATGGTTGATACGATGATCGGTCACTCTCCCTTGAGGGAAATTATAGGTTCTGATCTTCGCGCTCCGATCGCCAGTGCTAACAAGGCTTTTGCGATGGCGTGCGATCTCTTCCTCCTGCTTACGAACTTGTTCCTCGTATAATTTTGTTCGCATCATTTGCATCGCTTTTTCCCGGTTCCCCAACTGCGTTCTTTCGGTTTGACACATCACGACAGTGCCCGTAGGTATATGCGTAAGAATAACTTTTGTTTCTACTTTATTCACGTTCTGCCCGCCAGCCCCACCACTCCTTGCAGTTTCCATTTTAACATCGCTTTCTCTTAAATCAAAATCGACTTCTTCAGCCTCCGGCATCACCGCCACAGTTGCTGCCGATGTATGTACACGACCGCTAGCTTCTGTATCCGGCACTCGTTGTACACGATGTACGCCACTTTCAAATTTTAATGTCCCATACACATCATCGCCCGTCACTTCTACTTGTACTTCTTTGTAGCCGCCGACAGTTCCTTCATTTTCACTCAATATCGCGGTCTTCCAGCCTTTGCTTTCACAATATTTTAAATACATCCGTAAAAGATCACCGGCAAATAAACTTGCTTCGTCGCCACCCGTTCCGGCACGTATTTCAAGAATAGCATTCTTCTCATCCTGGGGATCCTTAGGTATCAGCAATTGACGTATCTGGGACTCCAATTTTTCTTTTCTCTCGTCCAATTGGGGCGCTTCTTCTTTTGCCAATTCCCGCAATTCCTCATCATCACCACTTAAGGCCTCTTTATAAAATTCAATATCACCCAGAACTCTTTTGTACTCATCATGTGCATTGACGATCTTCTCGAGACTTCTGTATTCTTTACTGGTGGCCGCGAATTTTTTGTTGTCGTTTACAATGTCGGGGTTAGTTAAGGCCACACCCAATTGCTCAAACCTGGCTTTTATCGCGTCTAATTTGTCTAACATAAATTTGTCCCTCGGACTCTCCGAAGGAGTCATTTGACCTTTGGAGGGCAGCAAAGTTAAACCAGCTATGGCGTACAAAAAATTTCAGTCGGAACAATTATTCACCGGTTACGAGCTGTTGGGAAATGATCGCGTTTTAATCACCGACCAGGAAGGAACAATTGAAGATATTGTGTCAGCTGCGGATGCCGGCGATGATATCCAGAATGTCCACGGCATTCTTTCGCCCGGTTTCATTAATTGTCACTGCCACCTCGAGCTAAGTCATCTCAAAAATGTAATTCCGCCGGGGACTGGTCTTATTGAATTTCTCTGCTCGGTGGTTACAAAAAGAAATTTTGATCCACAGCTAATACAGCAGGAAATTGTGAAAGCCGAAAAAGAAATGTACGATAATGGAACTGTGGCCATAGGCGATATTGGAAATACAGCTGATACTGCTGAAGTAAAAGCGACAAGCAGGATCTACTGGCAAAATTTTGTCGAGGTATTAAGCTTTACAGATGAAAAAGCCGAAGACAATATCAAACACTATCGGTCGGTATTGGGACAGCTGAACAAAATCAAAAATCAGATCTCAGAAGTCAGAAATTCTCTTGTGCCTCATGCCCCATATAGCATTAGCCCAAAAACATTTGAAGCAATAAATGAGCTGACAAAGGATCAGGTCATTTCTATCCATAACCAGGAGCATCCCGCAGAAGATGAACTTTATAAAACAGGCGGGGGGGAGTATCTAAAACTGTTCAGAATTTTTGGCGTTAACCAATCACCATTTCCGGTCACAGGGAAAAGCAGCATTCGCTCATGCCTTCCCTTTTTCAACAACAGGCAAACAATTCTACTGATCCATAATACGTACATGCAGGAGGAGGACATTCAGTTCGCTAATGAATATGCTAAAAGGAATGGTTTAACATTAATATTTGGACTTTGCCCCAACGCAAATCTTTATATTGAAAACAAAGTGCCTCCGGTAGATTTATTCATTAAGCACGACTGCCACCTGGTTCTTGGAACGGATAGCTATAGCAGCAACTGGCAGTTAAGTATTGCAAAAGAGATAGAAGCTATCAAAAACCATCACCCGTCACTTCCTTTAGTAACCATTTTACAATGGGCAACAATCAATGGCGCAAAAGCTTTGAGATGGGAAGATAAGTTGGGAAGTTTTGAAAAAGGAAAAAAACCAGGAGTTACCCTAATAAATCCTGTCAACTGGACCTCAAAGAAATTAATTTAAGATTTCACGTAACACTGGTAAAGTTTTCATTGTGCCAAAATCCTGGATATGAAGAGCATAATAAGTTTCAAAAGCGTGCAAAAGATTGCGACGGAAATCATGATGCAATTTGATATCTCTTAGCTCACCGGGCTGTCTTACTTTCAGGAGCTCGGAAGTAACCGCAGCTTGCTTGTCTTCTAAGAAATGAGGATGTGAGGGTCGCTCGTTTACAAATGTTCCTTCACGCAGATCAAGAAAAGAATTTTTTTCAGAATACTGATCGTCGATTTGAAATCCGAAAAATACGGCCAGGTGCAATGCAAAGAACAAGGGAAAGTTTGCTGTTATCGTCTCACCACTTTCATCCAGATGCAAAAAAGCGTCTTCGACAAAAGAAAAAAGATCTTCGTTTGCCTCCGGCTGCTTTAAGCATTTTGCAAGCAATTCAACCATAAACAGGCTGACAGCGTTTTTCTTAATATCTGAGAAAATGTTTTGATACAAATGGCCCCATCTGAATTCTTTCATTCGCTGAAGATTTCTTAAATCGTTATGGTAAACGATGAGATCAAGAATCGCCGTCGGTTGAAAAAGGTTTGCTTTGCCGCTTCCTTTTTTCGTAGAAGCTCTTACCCCGTTGATAAGATAAGATTGAATACCAAACAAATCAGTAAGGATGGTGACGATCAAACTGGTCTCTCCATATTTTACTGTTCTGAGAACAATACCTTTTGTTTTATGGAGTTTTTGAGACACTTTTCAATGACAGAGTTCGTTAGCTAACCTATTTTTTGAAATGAACACGATTTTCAGCTTATTCCCCGGCTCAATAACATTCCTGCAAGGCCCTTTGGATAAACCATTCGTACCCCTGATCAATTGCCAATTAAGTTAATCCGAAAGATTTGCTGTGTTAGTAGCCGCTCTCTTCAATCCCTCATCGGTCGCCGCATAAAAGAAATTTCCATCCGAAGTAAATCCATTCACTTTTACAGTATTCCCTCCATTTCCAATAAACCATGACTCTTTCACTTCCAAACGATCTCCGTCCAGCACGATCACACCAAGGCCAATTGACAGGTAATAATTGTTGTTATATAAATAAATGTTATAAATAGATTTGTCCCCGCTGATATTCTCTCGCCTGATGTCGGGGATATTAAAAATATCATTTCCGTAAATTATGTCGATGTTGCTGTTAGCATACGCAATTAAAAGCTTGTGACTATCTTCATCGTAGTGAATCGCACTGACACCCGTTTCCGAAAGGCCAGTTATCCTGCTCGATCTTTCAACTGAATTATCACTAAGGTCAACTGTAAATAAACTGTATGGAGTAGCGCAATAGATCTTATTGTCGCCTGCGGCAACGTCCACCTCACTATTATAAGGCAGGTATTTCTTCCACATGCCAATTGGAACTGACGGATCCTGCGCTGTGGACTTTATAAATAAACTGATGAGTATGGCACTGAAAAAGAGTCTCACTTTTCAAATATAGCCAATCGATGTGTTTGCTTGTAGGAATTGCTATTGACTAAAAGCCAGACGAAGTATTGCAAACAACATAAACCAGCATTATTCCGTTTCTTTGTCCCCTATGTGGCAATTATTAGGTCAATTAATCCTCAAATACCGATTATTTCTTGTATTGATATTATTAGCGCTGACATCATTCATGGTATATCATGCCAGCAAGGTTGAATTAAGTTATGAATTTGCAAGAGCTATCCCTACAGATCATCCTAAATATAAAACCTACCAGGAATTCAGAAAAAAATTCGGAGAAGATGGTAATCTCCTGGTCATAGGGGTCCAGACCAACGAGTTGTTCCAGGAAAAAACTTTTAATAGCTATGATTCGCTGCAAAAAACATTAAAAGGTATCAATGGTGTTGAGGACATCATCAGTGTACCCTCAGCTGTCAACCTCGTCAAGGATTCGATGACGGAAAAATTAATGGCGCAGCCAATTTTCAGGGATACGAGTCTGTCACAAAGGGAAATCGACAGTTCCAAAAATATTTTTCTAAGCCTACCTTTCTACAAAACCATTCTTTACAATCCCGAGATGAACGCATGGCTCATGGGAGTTCGCATTAACAAGAATGTCATGAACTCGAAGAAGAGGATTGATGTAGTGGAATCCATCACCTCACAGGCTAATAACTTTGGAAAAAATAATGGTCTTCAGATCTATTTAAGTGGCTTACCACTGATACGAACCGAAATGGCCACGAGGATCGCTAATGAAATGAAGTGGTTTTTAGTGGCCTCGGTAATTCTTTCCGCATTTATCCTGCTTTTATTCTTTCGATCGGTCGGAACAATGTTGTTATCACTTGCCGTAGTGATAATCGGCGTTATATGGAGTCTTGGCACTATTCATCTATTGGGTTATAAGATCACGCTGCTGACTGCTCTCATACCCCCTCTCATCGTTGTAATTGGAATACCGAACTGCATTTATTTCTTAAATAAATACCATGTCTCATTCCATGAAAGTGGGGACAAAAGAAAAGCACTTGTCGAAATGGTGGGCAGAATGGGAGTAGTCACTTTGTTTTGTAACCTGAGCGCGGCCATCGGTTTTGCTGTTTTTGCGTTGACGCGAAGCGACGTTTTAAAGGAGTTCGGCAAGGTGGCGGGAACCAACATCATACTGTTGTTCTTTATTTCGCTGATTTTGATTCCCGTTGTCCTTAGCTATATGCGTGCTCCCAGGTCAAGGCATACAAAATACCTTGAAAACCCTTCATTAAACCGCTGGCTTGACCGACTCGAATATTGGTCCTTGAACCACAGAAAACTTATTTATATCACCACTTCCTTTATCGTCCTGATCGCCATCGCCGGCATTTTAAAATTAAAGTCAGTTGGTTACATCGTAGATGATCTTCCTAAATCTGATAAAATCTATACAGATCTTAAATTTTTTGAAAGGAATTTTAAAGGAGTAATGCCACTTGAAATTATTGTTGACACAAAAAGGAAATATGGTGTTTCAAAAATCTTTACCAATCTTGAAAAAATAGATACTCTTTCGCACTACATATCGACAATGTCCAATATTGCCAGGCCGTTGAGCATCACCGAAGGATTAAAATTCGCCAAACAGGCATTGTTTGATGGGGACAGTAATAACTACACGATGCCGACCGCTTCTGATCTTCCCGCCCTTAAGGAATATCTCGACGTTAAAACAGATACCGGGAGTAGTAAGAACTCCTTCACGAAACTTGTTTCAAGCTTTATGGACAGCGCGAAGCAGCAGGCGCGCATTAGTGTAAACATGGCTGATGTCGGGAGTAAACGATTGCCACAAATTCTCGACAGTATCCAGTTAAGAGCGAACGAAATATTTGGCGATACAGCAAAATATAAAGTGATGCTTACCGGGACAAGTGTGACATTTCTTGAAGGAAGCAGTTTCATTATCCATGGTCTGAAAGAAAGTATTATGTGGGCCTTCTTGCTGATCTCATTATGTATGCTTTACCTTTTCCGATCTTTCAGGATATTGGTTTGTTCTCTTATTCCGAATATTATTCCGCTACTTATTACAGCCGGAGTGATGGGATGGGTCGGCGTTCCCCTAAGACCCTCGACTGTTTTGATCTTTAGTGTTGCCCTGGGAATCGCCATTGATGTCACCATTCGCTTTCTTGTCAATTATAAACAGGAATTACCGTTGCACAATCACGACCTGAAAACAACTGTCATAGAAACCATACACAGTACGGGCATTAGCATCATTTATACGAGCCTTGTACTCATCGCAGGCTTTATCATTTTTTGTTTCAGTGGTTTCGGGGGAACGAAAGCTCTTGGATGGCTCACATCATTGACACTTGTAACGGCGACGCTTACCAATCTCATTTTATTGCCGGCTATTTTAATTTCCACCTCAATGAAAAAAGGAATACCAAAAAAATGAATCCGGTAGAAGGAGAAAAAGAAAGCAACTCCCAATAATTATTGTAATACTTCCTCCAATTTCTTTTCCAAAGAATCTCCCCGTAAACTTTGTGCAATTATTTTGCCGTCGGGATCAACTAAAATATTAAAGGGAATCCCGGTAAAATTGAATATTGAAACCGCAGCACTGTTCCATTCCTGGAGATCACTGACTTGTGTCCATGACAGTTTATCTGTCTCGATCGCTCCAAGCCAATCTTCTTTTTGTTTATCCAGCGATACACCGAGGATTGTAAAATTCTTGTTTTTGTATTTATTATAGGCTTGTACAACGTTTGGATTTTCTTTTCGACAGGGAAGGCACCAACTGGCCCAAAAATCTACCAGCACATACTTCCCCTTGAAAGAACTAAGCGTGATGGTCTTTCCATTTGCATCGGGTAATGAAAGCTCAGGAGCTTGTTTATTTAGCCATTGGGGTTCATCTACAGCCTGGGATTTTTGTTTTGCCAGGGCAAGTTGCCTGTCATTCATCTCTTTTATCTTTGCCACGCCCTTGTGTGCAGGAAATTTTGTGACGATGCCATTTAATAGAGACTGGTAATCATCCATTGGAAATAACTGGGAATTGGTACTCAAAGCCCATGAACTTGTAATCGGGTCATTGGAATTCTTAATAAATCCGCTTACATAATTTTTCAGATCATCTAACTTGGATGTCCCCTGCTCGTTAATGTTTCTAACAATGCTGCTGCTATCAGCAACTCCTGATTTAATAAGGCTGTCGATTTCATGACCAAGTGCATACAATACTGACCATTTACCGGAGGCTTTTAGGGAAAACTCCTTTAAAGATTTGCTTGCATCAGATCCTTTTACCTCGTAATCGCTTTGATTTTGTCCATCGGCATTTACAACGATCGTCGGAACATCATTGACAACATATGCAAAAGGATATATCTCGCCTTTAAAAAATAAGCTAAATAATGACTCTTCGGCAGCTTTTGCCTTTAGACTGTATGAGCCGTCCTTGCCGATAACGGACGAATCCGTAATGATCCTTTCGCCGGAACCTAAAGGAGTTTCCTGCAAATAAACCATTTTGCCATTGCTGTTTCTCAAACGACCGCTAACTTCAAAATGTTTTGAAGTTTCGTGTTTGCACGACAGAAACAATAAGACAACAGACGCTAAAAAAAATTTTTGCATAGTGTATTCAGGATTTTAATTTTTCCGATAAAATATCGTTAGTGATTTTTGGATCAGCTTTCCCTTTTGATAATTTCATGACCTCACCAACAAATAAGCCCATTAACCCTTTTTTCCCTTTTTTAAACTCCTTTACCTTTTCAGGAAATTTATTTAATACCTGCTCGATTAAATTTTCAATATTATCAGCATTCGTTTCAAGTGACCAATTCTTTTCTTCTGCAATTTCGCCGGGTTCCTTTTGAGGATTTTTGAGTAATTCGGTAAAAAGTTTTGTTGATGCGATCGAAAAGCTCAATTTTCCGCCTTCTACCATTTTTATTGCAGCGGCTAATTTCCCGGGTGCAACAGGAAATCCACTTATCTCCTCATTGTTTTCATTTTGCCATGACTTCACTGGTCCCAGCAACCAGTTAGCCGCTGATTTAGATTTTACTCCTTCACCTATTACTTTCTCAAAATAGTCGGCAAATTCTTTTTCTTCGGTTAGAATAGACGCATCATACTCCGATAATTGATACTCGTTGATATATCTTTTAGTCCGTTCTCTGTGTAATTCAGGGATCGATCTTCGAACATTGTCGATCAATTCATCGGTCAGAAAAAATTTGGTGAGATCCGGGTCAGCGAAATACCTGTAATCATCTGCATCTTCTTTATCGCGAATGGAAAATGTAGTTCCGCGGTCGGCATCAAAACTTCTGGTTTGCTGAATAATTTCTGATCCTTGTTCAAGCATTTCGATCATTCTTTTACTTTCAAA
>Ga0163163_10000058_pt1 | contig 123478 bp, 117 predicted proteins | sample S65metaG_FD_119766 | JGI IMG/M metagenome (GOLD analysis project Ga0163163, IMG submission 119766) | Switchgrass rhizosphere microbial communities from Kellogg Biological Station, Michigan, USA - S6-5 metaG | ecosystem: Host-associated > Plants > Roots > Rhizosphere > Soil | place: USA...
CATCTCAGTTGGACCTCTTGTTCCCACGTTCACCGTCGGATGCGCTACAGGGGTATTGTTTTGGCCGCTGGCAATCGAGTTGAGGTCGGCTTCGGTTGCTTTGCTGTTGTTGTAGAACGGAAGACTGTTGGCTGCGGCTACTTCCCTCAGCACGGCCTCCATCGTTCCAATCTCACCGGTGTTCGCCAAGCAGAACTGCACCATTCGGAAGGGGCGTTCGCCCGTTCCACACGCAGTCAGGCCCAGAATTACCCCAACGACCGCAAGCCTCGCTCTCATGGCGCAAATGTGCGCGGAACAACGGCTATTCGCAACGTCAGCTATCCACCCATTGCAGACATTACGCATCCATGAGGTCAGTGGCCGTGCGGCAGATTTCCCGCTAATGATCCAGATGTGGACGAGGAACTCGCCAACCGAATCATAGATCTTCAAGCGGAGATCACTGCGCTGCGCGGTGCCGTTCGGATGCTTCTTCATAATACATACAATGCGGACGACAGCGCCCTCGCAGTTCTTCGAGAAAAGGCACTCAAAGCCACCAAAGGTGGGGGTGAGGGAGATGGCGCAATCGGACGCTCGACCCGATACCGCGAGCGGGTGCGCGAAGCAGTTGCCAGCCTCCTCGACCCGTTCCAGCCAGACGATGACGAAGCTAGCCGGCTAACTAAACCCTCGCCTCCACAGGATCGTCTGGCATAAGTCTCAGCACCGTATGCCCCGTGAAGAGGCTGGACGTCGCCAGCGCGGTCTTTGAGTAGGATGCGGACTCTAGAAGAGGTGCCGTTGGTCTCACGAAAATAAACAATGCCTTACGAACAAGGCTTTGAGGCAAGTCTCGCGCAGTCGACCTCGCAATTGTGGCTCAACTCCCCATCTTAACTGCGCTACCAGTCGAAATCGACGGTCTTGGGCGCTAAGCCGCACCTTCTTCCATCTTTGACGCCTCTTAGCCGCGAGACGGCCAATGACGGCCCGTTTCGGCAAAGAAGGACAACACCATGAAGAATTTTGGCACCGTAAAATCGTTCGACGAAACCAAGGGCTATGGCATCATCAAGCCGGAAGCCGGCGGCGACGAACTGCGCTTCGAGAAGAGCGCCGTCCAGTGGGGTACCGCGACGACCCCGAAGACTGAGCGCCGTTTGTCTTACGAACTAGGTAAGAATGGCAGCGGCGACGCCTGCGCCATCAACCTGCACTCGGCGTAATCAGTCGAGCTAAGATTTCTCTGGTTCGGGCGGCAGCAAGCAACGAGCTTGCCGTCGCCCGAGCTGGTGCTTCTGAGGTTCAACCAAAGGAATCCGTCATGCTTATTCTAGGCAAGCTCGCGCGCAGCGCGAGCGCTTTTGCTATTGCCGGCCTCATCTTGAGCGCCCCTGTTCAGGCCGCCGACAACCCGCAGGTATCTGCGGAAATCATGGCCTTGGCGCGCACCCAATGGGCATCCGAAATTGCCGGGGAGCCGATGGCGCAGCAGAACGCATCCCTCGCCGACGACTATACGGAGTTCAACGGCGACTTTCCGACCCTGCTCGTGGGCAAGATCATGTCCACGCGGATGGGCGAGATCACGCCGAACGACAAGGCAATGTATTCCGACATGCAGAACGCCCGGGTCCAGACTTACGGCGACACTGCTATCCTAACCTACAATTTCGCAGGACTCAGGCGCGCAGCGGATGGCAAGATTGCGCCGTCGCTCGCGAAGTCGAGCCGGGTCTATGTGAAACAGGGCGGCAAATGGATGCTGGTCCACGCCAACTTCGCGCCGGTCGCGCTCGGTCACTAAGCCCACGCTCTAGGGGTCGCCGTCGCGAGAGGGCGACCCTCGTCGTCTGCCGAGGGAAGGTCACGCCCGACCTTCTTGAGAGCCTCCCGGCGCACGCCTGTTCCGAGATTCACCAAATCAGGATGGCCTATGCCAAGAAATTTGGCGCAAACGGGTCCAGGCTTATCTGTTAGCCCACCGCAATTGTCCTCCGCATCCTGGACTAAATGGGCGGATCCTAGGGACCGCTCTCGACCCATTCCCGCCATTAGTGGAGTGTCCGCTCCCGCAGATCAGCCCAGGCCACCCTCAGTGCTTCCGTCGGCTGGCAACTGGGCTGATGGTCTTTCGCGGCTGACGATCGAAGGCCCGGTTCGCTAGCCTAACAAGCAATCCGTAAATCGCGATGGTTGCTGTCAGGCCCAGCCAGATGTTGACGTAGAAGAGCGGTATCGCCGCAAGTGCGAGCACCAAAAGCGCCAGTTTGTAGCGATCCATCCAGCTGCCATGAACTTCGTGACGCACGACGTCCAGCAACGCAGCGTTGGCTGCTAGCTGCATGGCGACCACTCGCGTCCGCTTTCGACCCATTCCTGCCGCTTGGGCCTTCTGTTACGCTGACGTAACCGTCGGCCATCTGGCGAGGTTATCGAGGAGGCGCCGAATGATCGAGGAGATTGAAACTCAAATCGAGCCCCGACACCTCGCGCCCCAGGGTCATTATGGCGAAACCCTGATCTATGATCTCGCGAAGTTTCTCACGACGCTTGCATTGCTGGCGACTGGCGGCGTGCTGACCTTGGCCGAGACGGCGCCCAAAGGAGTTTACCGCCCGATCTTCCTGCTGCTCGCGCTCGGCGCGATCGCCTTCGCTGGAGTGCTGGCGTTCGCAGTTGCCTATTCGCTGGCGGAAGTTCGCTGGCGCGGGGGCGAGCCATCCCGGCGGCTGCCCCTACTGATCCAGGCATCCACGAGCCTGCTCGGGCTCGGCACAGGCGGGTTCGTTTGGATGTGGTGGAACGCGCTGACCTGACATGCGTCGCTAACGGCAGCTTTCCAGCCAAAGCTGCCATTCGGGACCTGACTCGCATCGGGAGAGCCACTCGCCTATATCACGCCCGCCAGAGGGCCGGGCGGCCGCGGGGGAGCTTGCTCCAACGAGGAAAGTCCGGGCTCCATGGAACTACGGTGCCGGGTAACGCCCGGCGGCTTCCCTCGGGAAGTCAGGGATAGTGCCACAGAAAGCATTCCGCCCGTCTTCGGACGGGTAAGGTCGAAAGGGTGCGGCAAGAGCGCACCGCGGTCCTGGCAACAGGGCCGGCACGGTAAACCCCACCGGGTGCAAGACCGAATAGGGGCGGCATATGGGCCTGGTTCCGGCTCGTCGCCCGGGTTGGTTGCTGGAGAGGCGGGGCAACCCGTCTCGTAGAGGAATGGCCGCACAGTCTCGCTTCCTCGGAAGCGCGACGGACAGAACCCGGCTTATAGGTCCTCTGGCATTTTTCATGCTCGACCGTCCCCCGGACGGTTTGGGCGTGGGAATTCTTTCGCGGCTCGAAACTGCCGCAATCACTGGTTAGTTGGGACGGGATGGCTCGACAGAAGAGATCGGACGACTGGGGTTTCCCGCGCTGGCGCTCCTATGGAGACAAGGGCCGCCACGCGGCCCGCCTGCGCCTGTGCGACAGGGAGGGCTGCAACGAGATTGGCGACCGGCCGGCGCCAAAATCGCCGCATAGCCCCGAACGCTGGTATTTCTGTGAATCCCATGCCGCGGAGTACAACAAGAACTGGAACTATTTCGCGGGCCTCAGCCCCGAGGAAGCCGCTCGCCGTGCAGCCGAGGAAGAAAAGGGGAATAGCGGCTTTCGCCAATCGGCGCAGTGGCAATGGGCCGGGCCAGGCGACGGAAGCCGGACTCGCGACGAGATGCGCGCGCTCGACGCGCTCGAGCTGGAAAGCGATGCGGATTTCACCGCGGTAAAGGCGGCGCACCGGCGGCTGGTCAAGGAAACGCACCCCGATGCCAACCCCGGGGATGCCGAAGCTGCAAAGCGCTTCAAGCAGGTCCAGGCGGCCTATGACGTTCTGAGAAAAGCCGAAGAACGAAAGAACGGAAAGGCCGCCTGAACGAAGGTTCGGTGGCTCCATTTGCGGTTTCGTGCATTATCGACGCGCGGGAAATAATGATGGCCGTGAAATTCAACAGCTTCTTCATGGGCGGATTTGAGTGCTCGTCGCATCGGCGGCGCGACGGCGTTCGCCTCGACTTGATCCGGGCGACGGCGCACGACCGCCATGCCTTCAAGGACTATGACTTGTGCAAGCGGCTTGGGCTCGGCACGCTGCGCGACGGCCTTCGCTGGCACCTGATCGAGAAATCGCCCGGCCAATACGACTGGTCGAGCTGGCAGCCGATGCTCGACGCCGCGGAGGAAGCGGGGGTCCAGATAATCTGGGACTTGTTCCACTACGGTTCGCCCGACTGCATCGACCAGGGCGATCCCGATTTTCCCGACCGCTTTACGGAGTTCGCGCTTGCCGCTCTTGAGGTCCAGCAGTCAGTAAGCAACCGCCCCCCTGTCATCTGCCCGCTGAACGAGATCAACTTCCACTCCTGGGCGGTCGACGACGGCTATTTTCCGCGCGTCGGCCCGGAGGAGCAGGGATGGTTCAAGGACCAGCTGGTGAGGACCGCAATCACGGCTTCCAGGGCAATCAAGCAGCAGTGGCCGCAGGCGACGATCATCTGGGCTGAGCCGCTGATCCACGTCGCTCCCCACAACCGGCGCCGGCAGACGGTGCGCGCTGCAGAAAAGAACCTGAAGGGGATGTACGAAGCTTATGACTGGATCATGGGCAGGGCGAAGCCCGAGCTCGGCGGCGACCCATCGCTCGTCGACCTGATCGGCCTCAATTACTACCCGCACAACCAATGGTACCGGGATGGCCCGACGATCCCCATGGGGCACCACGAGTATCGGCCGCTCGCCGAGATGCTCGTCGAAATGGCGGAGCGATACGAAAAGCCGGTCATGATCTCGGAGACGGGCGCCGAAGGATCGGCGAAGCCCTCATGGCTCCATTATGTCTGCAACGAGGTGCGCGACGCGATGAGCCGTGGTGTCGATGTCCGCGGAATCTGCTGGTACCCCATCACAGCTTATCCCGGCTGGGATAATTCGCGGCATGCGGAGACGGGGTTGCTGTCCTCGGTCGTGGCCGACGGCAGCCGCCATGTCGACGAGCGCCTCCTCGAGGAGTTGGAGGTGCAGCGCGAGCTGCTCGCGGCGCGCGAAACCAAAAGTGCGCGGCTTCGGGCAGTCGCTGGAAGTGGCTTCTAGACCGCGGGAGCGCTCCGCGGCTCGTGCGAAGGCGTGCCCACCCACGGCCATCCGTCATGCCACTCGATCGGGTCGATCAGCAGGATCCGGCGGCTGTTGATCTCGTCTTCCTGCCGCTGGCGAGGCCGTTCAACGTCGATCGCATGGTAGACGATCCAGTCGTCTCCCGCGCGGTCCTCGACGATGCAATTGTGACCCGGCGCGAGCCAGCGGTCGTTCCGGAAAAGGATGAGGCTGTGTGGCACGCCCTTTGCCTGCTCGAGCGTTTCGAAGGGGCCGTCCGCGCGCAAGGAACGCGCGACCATAACGCCATATTCCGCGTCGGGGCCGCAGCAATTGTCGCCAGAGTAGAACAGGTAATAGAATCCGCCGCGATGAATCACCCAAGCTGCCTCCACGAGCCGCGGAAAGCCGCCGTTCTCGCCGTTCGGCCAGATGAGGTCGACCGCCGCGCTCTCGGGTGCGAACGACAGCCGGTCCTTTGAAAGCTCCTGCACCTTGATCGGTTGGAAACCGGAGCCCCAGTAGAGGAAGTGCTTGCCCGTCACGGGGCAATCGAAAGCCATCGGATCGATATATTCAAACCCGGCGCCCAGCAGCAGCGGCATGCCCATGTCGACGAACGGACCGGCCGGTGAATCCGACGTCGCCACCGCCAGCGCATGGCCACGCGTGTGCTCATGGCACACATCCGGCGTTGCCGAATAATACATGAAATAGGTCGAGCCGTCGGTGATCACGCTTGGCGCCCAGAAATCCTGCGTGCCTTGCGCCCACTCCGGCTTCTCCGGCAGCGCGTCGCCGAGATATTCCCAGTCGATCAGGTCGGGCGAGCGAGCGGCCTGGATGTTGACCCACGCGCCGTCACGAAGTGTCTGCGTCGCATAAGCGTAATAATAGCCATCGGGCGCGCGGATGATCGCGGGATCCGGGAAATCCGCGTCGAAGACCGGGTTCTCGTAGGAGGGTCGCGCCTCTGGGTTGGCGGAGGATTTCACTTGATCGGCGGCGGCGATTTCATTGGCATCGGCGGGATTATCCATGCGCCGGCCATATGGTCCGCGTGAGGATTGTGGAAGGGCATTGCCAACTCGCCACGCCTTAGGCCGCGGTAGCGTAGCGGTCGGCCGTCTGCTTCACGAGCGCGATCATGTTGGGAACGCCCTGGGTGCGATTCGCACTGAGGTGCTTTCTCAGCTCGAATGGGCCGAGCGCCTCGGCTACATCCATTGCGGCCACTTCGGCGGCGGGCTTGTCCTGGACGGCGCAAAGGATGAGCGCGACGATACCTTTGGTGATGGCTGCATTGCTGTCGGCAACGAAGTGCAACCGACCATCGGCTGACGTCGGATAGACCCACACCGAGGCCGAACAGCCGCGAACCTTGGTAGCGTCGGTCTTGAGCGCATCCGGCATCGGTTCGAGCTGCTGGCCAAGATCGATGAGCAGCCGATAACGGTCCTCGGCGTCGACCAGCCGATATTCCTCGAGGATGTCGGAGAGGGCGGGAAGGCCGGCCATGCACGCCGCCCTAATCCCTTATCGGTCGCGGAGCGACTCGATTTCCGTGGCCAGGCTGTTCTCCTTGTCGACCGCGATCCGCTCGAGGACCTTGATGCGCTCCTTGAGCTGGCCGACCTCGTCGCGCAGGCGCTCGTTCTCGATCTTCGCGTGGCCGTCGTTGAACACGACGGGGTGGCGCGGACCGCGAAAGATTGCGCGGACAATCGATGCGAGCATGACAATCGCGACAATGACGATCGCGGTAACCTGGCCCCCGTCCATCAGGCTTTATCCTCTTCTTCAATGCGGTCGTGGTCGCGGAGCGCTTCGATCTGGGCGGCAGTCTCAGCGCCGCGATCGGTGACGATCCGCTCGAGCACGCGAATGCGCTCCTGCAATTGCTGCACTTGGGAGCGAAGGCGCTCGTTCTCGCCATTGTTGGCGGGCGGGTCCCCCCGCATTTCGCGCATGGAGCGTACCGGTATCCCCAGCTTGTGCCTGATGATGCTGAACGCGAACACCAGGATGAGGATGGCGATGACAAATTCAAACGGGTTCATTGCGGCCGCAGCCCCTTTCTTCCCGCGATGTATCTTAGATGTATCATGTCGCGATACTCGCTAGCCGATTCAAGTAGCGGCGTCATTGGTCGGCAGTGCCGTCGCCAATCGCCCGAGCACGGGGCTTGCGAAGCGCCTCGATCTGGGCGGCGGTCTGAACACCGCCGTCGGTGACGATTTCCTCAAGCACGCGCAGCCGTGCCTCGACCCGCTCGACGTGGGCAGCGTATTGGGCGGCCTTTTCGGCGGTCTCATTGGCCAGGAGTTGGCTCATCTTCTCCTTGTGCTGGAGCCAGCGCTGGAACGCGCCCATGCCGATGCCGCCGATCACGGGAATGCCGACAACGATTACGAAGAAGATCAGCATTGAAGGTTCCACAGGTCAGCCTCCAGCGGAAAGTGGGGGAATCAGTCGAGCGATTCTTGCGGGTTCTTACTTCGCGGTTTCGGCGCCGGCAGCGGATGGCTGCGCAACGCCTCGATCTGCGACGCGGTCTGGGCGCCGCTGTCGGTGACGATCTGCTCGAGCACTCGCACGCGCTGCTCCAACTCCGACGACCGCGATGCATATTGGGCGGCCTTCTCGGCAGCGTTCATCGCCTCGATCTCGAGCTTCTTCTCCCGAAATTTGAAGAAGCGGTTGGCGATCAGCATGATCATGATCGTCGGCAGGCCGATGATGATGATTGCCAGCATCACGGCAGTGGGGCCTTGCATTACGCATTCCCTCCCTTGTCGATGGTGAGCGCGTCGATATCGCGCGCGAGCCTCGAGGGCTGATCCGTTGCGATGCGCTCGAGAGTCTCGAGCCGGTCCTTCACGGCACCGAGTTCCGCGCGAAGCTGCGCATTCTCGTTCGTGAGCAGTCGAACCCGTTCAAGGGTCTCGCGGTCTGTCTTGGGATGGATCGGCATGCCCCAGGAATTCTGCAGCGGATAGCCGTTCTTGATCCTCAGCCAATTGTTCAACAGGCCGCCGCCCACGCCGACTACGACGATTATCGCGATGAACGGGAAGATGGTCATCACGAAGTTGAAGATCTGAGCCAAATCAGGATCCATTGCCGCGTTTCCCCCTTTCGAGATTCTATTGTCGAAGCCGTTCGATCTCTTTCGAGACACGCTCGGCCGGATCGGTCGCGATCCGCTCCAGCACCGCCAGGCGGTCGGTCACTTCGGCGAGCCGCTTCTTCAGATCCTGGTTCTCCGCGCAGATGGCTTCCATCGTCCGCTTTCCCGACTGAGTTTGCGTGCCTGCGTCCTCAATCGGATAGCCGTGACGCGCCTTGATCCAGTTGTTGATGATTCCACCGGCGATCGAAACGACGCAGATCGCGAGTACAAACGTCCAGAAACCCACGACTTTCCCCTCTTAACGCAGCTGCTCGATTTCGCGGGCGAGCGAGCGGTTTTCGGTCGTCACATAGCTTTCGATATCGGCTAGCCTCCGGTCGATATCCTTGAATCGCGAGCGAATATCGCGTGCGGCCCGAGTGGGCGAAGCCCGGACGCCTTGCCAGAACTGGCGGTCCTCGGCACCTCGATAGTCCAGCTCACGCGGTTTCGTCGGAGCGACCCAACCGGCGATGAAATAGAAGGGCAGGACCGATCCGCCGCTCATGAACACTGCGGCGAGGAAGCAGATGCGGACGAGTGCTACGTCGAAGCCGGTATAATCCGCGATGCCGGCGCATACGCCCATCAGCTTGCCGTTCTCCTTGTCGCGGTAGAAGCGGGTGCGGCTTGCCGGCTGGCCGCCGTAATCCGGCCGCTCGCTCAGATAACGCGGCTCGTCATCGACATATTGCGGCTGGTTGGAGCGGACCTGCGGCTGGTTGGTTCGCTTCTCGCGCGAAGGGTAGCGATCGTAAGCCATGTTACTGCCCATCCGCGAGAAGCCGGCGGGCCTCGTCGCGATCACGGCCCGGCAGGCAATTCTGACGCCAGTTGGGGTTTTCGGCGGTCATGATCCGCTCGATCGTGCACAGCCGGTCGTCGAGCCGACGCGCGGCGTCGTGAAGCTCGTCGAGAAGCTTTTCATCACCGGAAGTGAGAGTCGCGGCAGTCTTCCACTTGGTCACGTAGTGGAAGATGAGCCATGGCAATCCGACAAAAATCGAAAGGATTGCGATAGCGCCAAGCAGATAACCTAGAACGTCTTCCATTCCTTACTTCCCCCTGGCCTTGAGCGCGGCCTTCATGGCTTCCAGCTCCTTGTCGACCGATTCCGCGGCCTTCAGATCTGCAATCTCTTCCTCGAGGCTCTTGGGTCCCGTCATTCCAAGCGCGTCGGCGCGGCCTTCGGCGAAGTCTGCCCGGCGCTCCAAAAGCTCGAATTTCGAGAAGGCGTCCTCGGTGCGATTGCCGTTCAGCAGTTCGCGGGCACGAGCTCGCGTCACGGCGCTTTCGAAGCGCGCGGCGATCGCATTCTGGCGTGCGCGGGCTTCCCGCAGCTTGCCCTGAAGCTTGGCGATGTCGCCCTCATAGCCCTTTAACGTGTCGTCGATGACCTTGATCTCGTCCCGCAGCCCCTCGCTCATGTCGGCGGCCTTTTGGCGTTCGATCAGCGCAGCCTTGGCAAGGTCTTCGCGCGCTTTCGACAGTGCCAGCTCGGCCTTCTCCGTCCAGTTCCTCTGAAGCTCATCGAGGCGCGAAAGCGCGCGGCGCATCTCCTTGGCGTCCGCAATGCAGCGCGCGGCCGAGGCGCGGACCTCGACCAAAGTCTCCTCCATTTCGAGGATCACCATGCGGATCATCTTCGCCGGGTCTTCCGACCGGTCGAGCATCTCGGTGATGTTCGCAGCAAAGATGTCCCGTGTTCGGGAAAAGATGCTCATTCAGTCACTCCGAATTCCAAATCATAGGGCCCTAAACCTGCATCCAACCAAGCAATAGGTGTGCCATTAATCCAGAAAGCCACATCTTCCGGAAATTCAACCATTTCCACCCGGCTTCTCACTTGAAAATCCTTGCCAAATGGTGGGATTTGCCACCAACAGTCGGCGCATGGAGCGCGCTGAGCAATTCATCGGTCAGAGCCTCGCTTTCCTCGACGCCGTGGAGCGCGCGAGCCGCGCCGCGGCGCTCAACCGCCCGGTGCTCGTGATCGGAGAGCGTGGAACCGGGAAGGAGCTTATCGCCGAGCGTTTGCACCACCTGTCAACCCGCTGGGCCGGCCCGCTGATCATCATGAACTGCGCGGCGCTGCCCGAGAATCTGATCGAGGCGGAGTTGTTCGGCCACGAAGCCGGCAGCTTCACAGGAGCCGCCAAGACCCGCCACGGCCGATTCGAGGAAGCGGATGGCGGAACCTTGTTCCTCGACGAGCTCGGAACGCTATCGATGCCCGCACAGGACCGGCTTTTGCGCGCTACCGAATACGGCGAGATTACTCGCATCGGCGCGTCCAAGCCGATCAACGTCGACGTCCGCATCGTTGCTGCGACGAACGAGAATCTTCCCGACCAGGTCGAGAAGGGAAAGTTTCGCGCGGACCTGCTCGACCGCCTTTCGTTCGAGGTCATCACCCTGCCGCCAATGCGCGCGCGCCAGGGCGACATATCGCTGCTGGCAGAGCATTTCGGGCGGCGCATGGGAGTCGAGCTCGACTGGTCCAACTGGCCCGGATTCACGCCGCGCGCCCTGGCGGAACTCGAGGCTTATCCGTGGCCAGGCAATGTCCGTGAGCTGAGGAACGTCATCGAGCGCGCCGTCTACCGGCACGAGGATCCCGAGCGGCCGGTCGACGAGATCGTTTTCGACCCGTTCCGGTCCCCCTGGGCGCCGACGGGTGGCGCGATCGGCCCGGTCGAGGCTGTGGCAGTCAACCCCGGCGCGGAGGCGATGCCCAGCCCCCCTGTATCGCAGGCCGTTCCGCCGCAATCGACCAGTGATTTCCGGGCTGCCGTCTCCGATTATGAGCGCCAGCTGCTCGAGGAAGCGCTCCGCCGCAATCGCTTCAACCAGCGCGCGACCGCGGCGGCGCTGAACCTCAGCTACGATCAGCTTCGCCACGCGCTTAAGCGGCACAAGCTTCAGGACAGCGCCGCGTGACCACGATCCTGAATTGTCGCTGCGCCGCCTGATCGGGTTGCTGGCGGCGGCGATCGCGGCTGCGGCCGCGGCGTTCGTTGCCATCGGCTACCGGGAGGCGACGCGAGCGCCGATCGTGCGCCGGCTTAGCCTGACGGTCGCGGACTATCCGTTCACCGCACCGCCGCTTCGAATCGCCCTCTTCTCCGACGTCCACGTGCATGGACCGGACATGCCGCCGACACGGGTTGCGCGAATTGTCGACCAGATCAACGCTCTCCATCCGGACGTCGCCGTCGCGACCGGCGATTTTGTCGGAAACAGCCGCGTCGGCCGCGGATATTCGATCGAGGAAAGCGTGATGCCGCTGGCGGGGCTGAAGGCGCGGCTCGGGGTCTATGCGGTGCTTGGCAACAATGATCACCGCGCCGGTGCGGCCCAAGTCACTCAAGCGCTCGAGCGGGCCGGCGTGCACGTGCTTTCGAACGACGCGGTCAGAGTCGGCCCACTGGCGATTGGCGGGCTCGACGGGCGCATCTACCGAGCCGCCGCGTGGCAGGCGGCGAGAGAGCGCACCTATCAGGCGCTGCAGCGCATTCCGGGCGTCGAGATCCTTCTCGCGCACAGGCCGGACGAATTTGCTCACGTGCCGGCATCGGTCACCTTGGTCCTTTCAGGACACACGCACTGCGGCCAGATCGTGCTTCCGTTTCTCGGCGCGCTGGAAACCGGTTCGGATTTCGGCACCAAATATCTTTGCGGCCCCGTCAGGAACGGATCGCAGCTGCTGGTCGTCACAGCGGGCCTGGGGACGAGCTATGTTCCGTTGAGGATCGGTGCACCATCCGACATCTGGCTCATTTCGATTGTGGGCGTGCGCCCGGATGCAGCGCGGAACTAGGCGACCGCGTGCTTCACAATGACAACCATGCTCTGCTACTCCGGGCGCCTTATCGCTCGTTCGCCACCGAGCGAATTCTCTTCAGGGTTCCGATGTGATCAAATCGCCGACGGCTGCAGCAAGCGCCGGAAATTCCGCCAGCCTCGCAACTCCCGCGATTGTCGTCACCCTCGTGCTGTTGCTCGGCGCGACGATTTATCTTTGGCGGGCGAGGTATATCCGCACTCGAACGGCTTACCTGACGATGGCCGTTCTGGCGGTTGCACTCGTGTGCCTGGGTGCCTGGATGTATCTTTATCCAATGGCGGGCGGTTAATCAGAGGATCATTTCTGTCATACTTTTAATGCGCCCGCAGGCCTTTGACTGTTGCAGGGGACTTCGGAATCGCGAGAAGGCGAAACAGCTGTAGCGATGGAGCGTTAAAGCGCTCCAGTCGATTCGGGACGAAGTTTCCTGATGCGCATCCTCCACGTCATTAGCGGATTGAGCACCGGCGGCGCCGAAGCGGTCCTCTATCGGCTGGTCACCGCGTCCTCGAGCATTGAGCACGAGGTAGTCTGCCTGGAGGGGCGCGACTGGTATAGCGACAAGCTCGAAGAGCAGGGCATTCGAGTCCATCACATCGAATGGAGCTCGATTGGGCTGGTCCGTGCCGTTCTCCGTCTTCACGCGCTCATTCGCTCAAGCAACGCCGATCTCGTCCAAACCTGGATGTATCGCCCTAACTTCTTTGCGGGCATCTCGAGCCGGCTCGTCGGCAAACCGGCCGTATGGAACATCCGTTGTTCGAATTTTCAGCTCTATCCGGCAGCGACCCGAGCTCTCGCTTACGGCGGCGGCATTATTGCGCGCTGGGTCCCGAACTTCGTGATCAATTGCTCGACAGAATCGCGGCGTCTGCATGCGCGGATCGGATATGATGCGGTCGAGGGACTCGTCATTCCCAACGGCTACGATCCGGAGGTCTTCAAGCCTGATGAGGCTGCGCGCACAAAGATCCGGGAGGCGCTGAGCATCGAGCCCGAATCCTTCGTCATTGCGACGATAGGCCGCTGGCACCCGCAGAAGGGGCTGCCCGACTTGCTGCGGGCAATGCGTCTCCTCGAGGACCGGAACGTCGCGCCGACATTGCTGATCGTCGGGCGCGGAATCGACGCCGAAAATCTGGAGCTGCACGAGCTGGTCGAGCGAAGCGGCTGCGCGGACCGGGTACATCTTGCTGGCCAGCGAGGAGACATACCCGATATCGCGCGGGCGGCCGACCTTCACGTCCTGGCGAGCGTCGGCGGCGAGGGCTTCCCGAACGCCGTTGCCGAAACCATGCTTTCCGGAACGCCGAACATCGTTGCCGACGTCGGGGACTCGGCGATGATCGTTGGCGATACGGGTTGGGTGGTCCCGCCGGGCGATCCGGAGAAGTTGGCGGACGCAATCGAGCAGGCGTTTGGCGAATGGGCGACCTCGCGTTCCCAATGGGAGGAACGCAGAAAGGCCGCGCGACGGCGTGTCGCAAACAATTTCCCGCTGGACCGAATGGCCCAGGCCTATCGCGAAGTGTGGAACAAAGTGACGGGAGCGCTGGACTTATCGTTGGGTAAGGTGGAAAGTCGCCCAAGACCCCGGGTCTGACTGAAGCGCGGATTGGTGCCGACTCCGCTCCTTGCAGTCGCCGGCAAGGAACGAGAGGCAAGTGACAGGGCCCGGCACTATCACGATTTCCGTCGTCATTCCCTTGTACAATAAGGAGAATGCCGTCGAGACGACCTTGAGGTCCGTCCTCCGCCAGACCCGCCCGCCCGATGAGCTCATCATTGTCGACGACGGCTCAACCGACCGATCCGTCGAAGCGGTCAGCCGTGCGATCGATTCGGAACGAAGCGACATCCCGATCCACCTGATCGTGCAGCAAAATCATGGAGTCTCCAGCGCAAGAAATCGCGGCGCCGCCGAGGCCAAGTCCGATTTCATCGCCTTCCTCGATGCCGACGATGAATGGCTGCCCGACTGCGCGTCCGAGATGGAGCGACTCGCACGTGCGTTTCCCGATGCAACCGTCCTTACGGTCCTGCTCGCCAAAGTCCGTCCGAATGGAGCGCTTCGAAGCGAAATGAGTCCGCTTCCGCCGGGCTATTTCGGTGAGTTGTCAGCTCCGCTCGGAATTTACCGGAAGGGCTATGGGATCATTCATTCGTCTTCAGTTGCGATCCGCCGGGACGCCTGGCTCAGGTCCGGCGGCTTCCCCGCGGGCGCTCGCAGCGGGGAGGACATCTGTTGCTGGCTCAAGCTCCTTATGTCCGAGCGCATTGCGCATAGTGGCCGACCTTTGAGCATTTGGCGGGACGAACATAGCGGCGCGCACGAAAGAAGAGGGGTCGTTCCCCATCACTTCGCTTATTTCCTCGGCACAAAGGAGGGCAGGTCCTATTGCGAGGACCCCGATCTCGTTCGATTCCTCGGCTCCAATCTGGCAGTTCAGATCGGCGGCTTCCGGCTTGCCGGAGAGGAGGATGTCGTCGAGGAGCTTCGCCGCCTCTCAACCTCTCTTCCGTTTCGATACAGGGGCGTTTGCCTCGCGGCGGCGTTCGCGCCCAGATGGCTGCTTCGGAAGGCGGTTGCATGGAGGAGGGGAGCACGCGCGCGCTTCCAGTCGATTGGCTTCGAAAGGACACCGCGTAGGCAGCTCCTTCCACACACATAATCACCCGAAGCTGTATCCGAACCGTTCGACGTCGCTCGCGTAGATTGCGCCAACTAGCTTGACGAGATCCGGCGTGTAAAAATCCCGATAATCGACGCGATTGCCGGATCGGTTCGAATCCGACAGCGTCGGAACCTGGGCACCCAGTTCGCGAAGGGAAGCGAGGCTGCCCGTGAGGTCCTCATAGCGGCCGATCCGATCAACGATGATTGCGCCCCGCCTGTCGCAGACGAATGACGATTGCGGCTGGAATGCAACATCGAGGGTGCGTAGGTCGCGCGGGGCGAGCCATTCGGTCACGAACCTGTCGAAGCTTTGGAACTCCGAGATTCGATATTGCTCGGCCCGCCACACCCGACCGGCATGCGCTCCGCCGACGCCGCCGCCCCGCGTTACGAATCGATAAGCCGAAACGAGGCGATCCCAGGGATTCCGAGTGATGGCGAAACGGGGCAAGGCCTTGAGCCGGGACGGTCCCCATTGAACCACGTCCGCTGCCCGCACGTGCCCGACGAACCTGCCGTACAGCGCCTCGCTGATGCTCGTTCCGGCGGCCTTGGGGATGTGGACGAAAACGATCCCTGCGCGAAGCCAGATCGGCCCCCTGCGGCGAACCAGCACGGCGCGTTGGAGTGGCTGCGGGAGGTGGTAGTAAGCATGGCGAACGCTATCGACCAGCATTCGTCACATCCTTCGCATGAAATGGGACGATCCGACCATCAAAGGAGCGCCTCTGCCGCGTCGGGGAATTTGGAGAACTGCGCGGAGGCGGAAAGCTCGTCGAGCTTGTCGGGCGGGGTCCAGCCCTCGCGCTGGACGGAAGTGACGAAGCTGCGGATCGCCTCAGGTTCGAGAGAAGCGATTCCCAGATGATAACGGGCGATCGTTCGCCCCACGTCCGAATTGGGCCGAACCAGTGCAATGATCGGCTTTCCGGCAAATGCATATTCGAACAGCTTGGCCGGCGTGTAGGTGGCATCGTAAGGCGAGCCGCCTAGCGCGAGGACGAGGAAGTCCGCGCTCTTCTGAAGTGCGAAGGACTCTTTTCGCGTAACCAGGCCGAGCAGCTGAACCGGCGTATCGAACCCACGCCGGACGGCTGCCGTGGAACGTTCGAGATCTTCGCCCGCCAGTGCGAGCTCTGCGGGAAGCGAGCCTATCGCTTTCATGAGCGGCGTCAGGTCGCGCGTACCCCGGAAGAGGCTGCCGGTATGCACGAACCTGAGCGGCGCCTTCGGCCTCACCGGCTTGCCCGCAGGCAGGTCAGCCTCGACGCCGTTGAGGACGGTCATCGTTCGAATGCCATAACGTTCGGCATAGGTGGCGGCCGTCGTCTCGGATGCGAAGGCCGCAAGATCGCAGCGACTCAGCACCTTGCGCTCGACATCCATCAGCATTCGTTCGGGGATCAGCTTCGGGCCCTGGAACGGCCAGCCGGCCCACATGTCGCGGTTATCAGCGATCCAGGCGAACTTCTCGCCCCGTTCTTTCCTTCTGCGGCAGACGTCGTGAAGGACGAATGGGAAGGACGATGAGACGACGCAGTCGTATTGGTCCAGACCTCCGATCCGATCGATCGCACGTTCAATCGGCTTTCGAAGAAGCCAGGTGTGATCGGGATAGAAAAGCCTTCGCATCGCTGCTCGGAACAGATGCCCGGCTCTGCTCAGACCCGTATGGCGGCCGAGGAAGATCGTAAGCTTTGTCGGCACGTAACAATGGATACGAAGGCCGGAAATGTCGGCTTCCAAGCCCCTTGGCTGGCCCGTCGTCGACGCCTTGAGGATGTCCACCTCCCAGCCGGCGCTCTGAAATGCCCTCCCGATACGAAGGCCCCTCATCGCCGCCACCGCGTTCGCCGGTGGGAATGCAAAGCAGAGGACCAGTACGCGCCGTCGCGAGGCTCGTTTTCCGATACGTTTTCGCACTGGGATGAGGCCCCTATAGCTTCGCGCGGAGCTGTCGACTGGAGGGGGCCGGGTGGCAGTCGACCTCAATCGGTCCGATGGTCATCCAGCTGTTGCCGGCGGTCCGAGAAACGCAAAAATCGCGAGCGCAAACCCGGCGAGAAGGATCGTCCAGGCCGCGCCGACGGCTCCGCGATCCTGGTTCTTGCGGCCGCTTCGTGCCAACACCACGCTGCCCACCATGAGTAGCGCGCCAGCGATCAATTCAATCAAACTCATCATCGCCGTTCTCTTCGATGACTAGCCTGGAAGGCGCAAGGGCGCCGCTTGGATCCTGGCAGAAAGTTCTAGCCGGTTGCCGGCAGCAAACGGCCGTTCAGGGTAACCTTGCCGCGAATGACCGAGCCTCTGAGGTCGGCATTGCCCCTGACGACGTTGGTGCCGCGGTATGTGCCGCGCGGCGACGAAACCTGCGGGGCGCGCTGCGACATTTCGCAGTCGGCATAGATCACGCTCGGCCCCGTTCGCGGCAAGAGCCCGTCGCGGACCAGCCGGAAGCGGCAGCCACTGAACAGCACGTTCCGGCTGTCGTCGATCGCCGCGATCGTCTTCGGCGCCTTGCTGGTCGATCCGGGTTTCGAAGCTTCGCCTAGATAGACGTGCCCCGTCGGGCTCAGCTGCGGATCGTCGGTGAAGGTGCAGCCATGGAACTGCGTCGCGAGCGCGGGATCGGGATCGCCATGGGCATAAATGATTGCCCCCACGAAGAGGCATTTGCTGAAGCGCGTGCCTGCCGCCGGCACCCACGCGGCCCAGCTGGTGGTCCCGACAATTGTGCAGCCGATGAAGCTGATGGCGCTCGCGTCGCGCTGCACTTGCCCGACACCGACACCTGCATTGTCGGCAAATTCGCAGCTGGAGAATGAGAGATTGGCGATTGCCTGCCCCTCTGGCTCGATGTCGACCCCCGCCCCGGGCGGGTGGTGCAGCCCCGCCCTTCCGGTGTGATTGAACTTGCAGCGTCGGAAGGCGAAGTTGCTGCCGCCGGTGATGCTGCAGGCCTGGCGTCCATTATATTCGAAGACGGAATCGATGACCGTCGTCGACCCACTGCGTTGCTGCCTTGGCGTCAGTAGGAGCCCGTCGGCGGGGTGGTGATGGCTATGGATTCCAGACAGATTTTCGGAACCGCCGTTCGCGTGGAGCCGGATTCCGAAGCCTGCCGCATCCCAGCCGTTCGGGGCAGACTTGCCGCCGACCCGCAAGCTGCGAACCATACCGTCCAACTCGATGTCGCTGATCTCGATTGGCCCAGAGCATTCCATCAGATCGATCATCGCGCCGTAGGGCACGGCAAGATTGGTGCGATCGAGCTTTCCCGCGTCGGGAAGCGGCGCGCCGGAAGCGGGGTCGAACCGGCCGTATCGGAGCCCCGGTGCTGCTCGCAGCCGTGCGCCATTTCCTCGAATTGTGATCGGAAGCCGGCAATGGGTGAGGCGGATGATGTCGACGGGCGCGAAGGATGGCTCTTCTCCACCCGAGGACGGATGCTGCTGTCCGACGACGTAGGTGACGGGTCTTAGAACGATCGTCCCGCCCCCTAGCTTGTTGAGATGGGCCGACATTGCGGCAAAGGCGCTCGTGTCATTGGTTTGCCCGTCGCCCTTCGCGCCGAAGATCTCCGGGGTGACGGCGTCCGTCCCGGCGGCGACGGCACTCACCGGCGCGACGCCGGCCGCGGCAGCGAGGAGGACGACGTCGCGGCGGGTTGCTTCCATTAGCGCGTGAACTCCTGCGGGCCCGCCGCGGTTATCGGCCCGGGGCGAGCGAGGGCAAGTCAAGAAGAACGTGTCATTCGCGGCGATTGCTGCCAGAAGCCGGCGCTGATGTGCGGTTTTGCGGGTTTCGTCGGCGGCAATTGGCCAGCGAGCGACGACATAGGGTCGATCCTCGAGCGCATGACCCGCAGCATCGATCATCGCGGACCCGACCACAGCGCCACCTGGATGGATCCGACGGCGAAGGTAGGATTCGCGCACAATCGGCTTGCGATCATCGATCTTTCACCGGCTGGAAACCAGCCGATGGCGAGCGCTAGCGGCCGCTACGTGATCGCCTACAACGGCGAAATCTATAATCACCTGGAGATCCGCGACGAACTTGGCGCGGCGGGTCTCGCGCCCAACTGGGCAGGACATTCGGATACGGAGACCTTGCTCGCCGGGATTGAGGCTTGGGGCGTTCGCGGTGCGCTCGAACGCTCGACCGGAATGTTCGCATTTGCCTTGTGGGACAAGGCGGAACGAACATTGATCCTTGCCCGCGACCGGCTGGGCGAAAAGCCACTCTATTACGGTCGGCAGAATGCGGCAGGCCCGTTCCTGTTCGGGTCAGAGCTCAAGGCGCTCGGGCAGCATCCACAGTTCCGTCGGGACGTGGATCGCCGTGCGCTGACATTGTTCCTGCGCTACGCATACATTCCCGCTCCATTCTCGATCTACGAGGGGATCGCCAAGCTGCCGCCTGGCACGATGCTGACCCTTCGCGACGGCGCGGCAGAACCCGTTATCGAGGAATATTGGTCGGGTTCGGCAGTGGCGGAGGCGGGAATTGCCAACCCTCTCCGCATCGGCGAGCAGGAAGCCATCGATGCGCTTGAGCATCAGCTCGAGGCTGCGATCGCCCGCCAGATGATCGCCGACGTCCCTCTCGGCGCATTCCTCTCAGGGGGCGTCGATTCCTCAACCGTCGTCGCGTTGATGCAGAAGCTCTCGCCGCGGCCCGTGAAAACTTTCACGATCGGTTTCCGCGAGGCCGGTTACAACGAGGCGGAGCACGCCAAGGCCGTCGCCCGCCATCTCGGGACTGAGCATACCGAGCTGTATGTGACATCCGACGAGGCGTGCGCAGTGATTCCGAAGCTGCCGCAGATCTACGACGAGCCTTTCGCCGACGCCTCGCAGATTCCGACGCATCTCGTTTCAGCGCTCGCGCGGAAGCATGTGAAGGTGTCACTATCGGGCGACGGCGGCGACGAGCTGTTCGGCGGCTACAATCGCTATCTCCTGACTTCACAGCTGTGGGGAAAAATCTCGGCTATTCCAAAGCCGTTGCGAGCCGCGGGCGCGAAGGCGCTGACGGCCGTCCCAGCGTCGGCGTGGACGAGGTTCGGTGACACTGCCGGCGGCATCTTGCCCAGGCTGGCGCGGGTCAATCGCCTCGGGGACAAGGTTCACAAAGGTGCGCCGCTTCTGCACAGCGATAGCGCCGCAGAACTTTATGGCGGCATGATCTCGCTCTGGCGCGATCCCGAAGCGGTCGTGGTCGGTGGAAACGAGCCGCCGTCGCAGGCTACCGGGCTGGTCCCGCCGCTGGAGGGCCTCGACGGGATCGAACGGATGATGGCGCTCGACATGGCCGGTTATCTTCCCGACGACATTCTGGTGAAGGTCGATCGGGCGGCGATGGCAGTGTCGCTGGAAACGCGGGTTCCGCTGCTTGACCATCACGTCGTGGAACTCGCGTGGCGGCTGCCCTTCGAGTTTAAGATCCGCGGGGGCGAGAGCAAGTGGATCCTCCGACAGCTCCTTGATCGGCACGTCCCTCGCGAATTGGTGGAGCGGCCGAAGATGGGGTTCGGTGTTCCGATCGGAGAATGGTTGCGTAGGCCGCTGCGGCAGTGGGCCGAGGCACTGCTGGACGAGCAACGGTTGCGAAACGAAGGATATCTGCGGCCCGAGCCGATCCGCGAGATGTGGAGGACTCACCTCAGTGGGGCGCTCGATGAGCAGTATCGCCTCTGGCCGATTCTGATGTTTCAGAGCTGGCTGGAAGCGACCGCAGGCGCCAGGGCATCTGCTGCCGCACCGGCGCTACTGACGGCTTGAAGAAAGAACGATTTCGCGATGAATGAAGCGTCCGTCCATTTCTGGACCGCCTCGGACGGCGTTAAGCTGGCTTACCATGAGCTGGGGCAGGGCAGGCCGGTGATTTTGCTTCACGGCCTGTTTTCCGATGCGATCGTGAACTGGATCAAGTTCGGCCATGCCGCCCGCATCGCCGCGGACGGATTCCGGGTGATCATGCCCGACCTTCGTGCACACGGGCAAAGCGGCAAGCCCCATGGCGAGCAATTCTATCCGCGAGGCGTTCTCGCGCGCGATCTTCGCGAGCTCATCGCCCGGCTCGAGCTCGGGGAATTCGATCTCGGCGGCTTCTCGCTCGGCGCTCGAACGACCGTCGAGGCGGTCGGGGAGGGACTCGTTCCAAGGCGGGCCGTGCTTGGCGGAGCTGGACTTGAGGGCCTGCGCAACTGGAAACGGCGCAAGACCTTTTTTCTCGATGCGATCGCCCTGTTCGACACGGTCAAGCGAGGCGATCCGCATTGGCTTTCGATCCAATTCATGAAGAGCCAGCGGGTCGACCGGGTCGCGGCGGCACATCTGCTCGAAAGCTTTGAAGATGCCTTCATGACCTGGCTCGAGGCGTTCACCATGCCGACGCTGGTGGTGTGCGGGGACCAGGACGACGACAATGGCTCGGCCGAAGAGCTTGCGAACGTGCTTCCGAATGCGATCTTCGAGGAGGTGCCGGGAACGCATATGAGCTCCGTGACGAAGCCGCAGCTGGGCGAGGCGATCGCAAATTTCCTGAGCGGATGAGAAGAGGGCGCCCCGTGAGGAGCGCCCCAATCCGACCCGCCGCTGAGGCGCCTATGCGCTCTTGCCGGTTTCCTTGAGCGTCAGCGCTTCTTCGGAAATCTCCGCCTGGCTGCGTCGGCGCCCACGACCCCTGGAGGATGAGCTTGCCATGAAGCTCTCTCCGGAATTGCTGTCGTCGGTGCCGAACTCGCTTTCGGAGCTTGAGCCTTCGCGCCAGTCGCTGATCTGGTCCGCGAGATTGCTGATCTGGTCGCTGATCTGATTGCGCCGCGACCACAGGAACACGCCGGCGGCAACCGCGCCGCCGACGGCTGCTGCCGTGGTCAGCGGATTGTCACGGGCCGTACTCATCACGCCGCTATACTGATTGCGGCCCTCGGGATTGTTGTTCCGTCCACCGCGTCCGCGGTTGCCACCACGATTTCCGCCACGATTGCCTGTTGCCATTTCACGCTTCTCCTACTGAATGTGCGGAAACAACGCGCCGCGGCAGCTGGCGTTTCGACTCATCGGCAGCGTGAGGCGGATTGGCGATAGGCGGTCAGGCGGTTGCCAGCTGATCCAGCATATTTTCCGCGCTGGACGCGCGATATTCACCGGGAGCCTCGATATTGAGCTGCTCGACGACGCCGTCATCGACGATCATCGAATAGCGTTGCGAGCGCCTGCCCATGCCGAACTTGCTCGCGTCCATCCCGAGGCCGGTCGCCTCGGCGAATTCGCCGTTGCCGTCGGATAGCATGGTTATGTCCTCGCTTCCGTCACGCTGGCCCCAGGCCGCCATCACGAACGGGTCGTTGACGGAGATGCACGCGATCTCATCCACGCCTTTACCTTTGAGCTCGCTCGCCTTTTCGACGTACGAGGGGAGGTGACGCGCGGAGCAGGTTGGCGTGAATGCGCCGGGCACGGCGAAAAGCGCGACCCTCTTGCCCGCAAAGAATTCGCCGGTTGTCGTCGGCTTCGGCCCATCGGCGGACCCAATGGTCATCGCCACGTCGGGCAGACGGTCGCCCACTTGAATCGTCATCAGCTATCTCCTTCGCGTCAGGCGAAACGGCAGATAGGCCCGGCGTATGACACCCTCAAGTATTGCCCGCCGCGCTGCAGCGTCCCATTGTCGCAGCGATGGTGGATCCGCCGACTTTCCTGTCCGGCAAATTGTTGCTGGCGATGCCCGGGATGTCCGATCCCCGGTTCGAGCGCGCGGTGATCGCCATGTGCATCCACGACGAGAATGGCGCGATCGGCATCGGCATCGGTCACAAGCGCGCGGGGATCACCTTCCGCGGCATGCTTCGTCAGCTCGAGCTGGAGCCGGGCGAGGCGCCCGATTGCGCGGTTCACCACGGCGGACCTGTCGAGCCGGGCCGCGGGTTCGTCCTCCATTCGACCGATTGGGGAGGGCAGGACAGCGTCCAGGTGAACGGTCAGAACGGAGAGATCTTCGCAATGACCGGCACGATCGACGTGCTCAAGGCGATCGCCGAAGGGCGCGGTCCGTCGCGCTGGATCGTCGCGCTTGGCTACGCCGGCTGGGGCGAGGGCCAGCTTGACGAGGAAATGACCCGGCACGGCTGGTTCGCTGCGGGCGCTGGCTCCGGAATCCTGTTCGACACGCCCACCGACGAGCGCTGGGCCGCCGCATTCAAGGCGGAAGGGATCGATCCGCGGCTGTTGGGGAGCGAGACCGGCGTCGCCTAATTCGCGAGTTCGCCGAGCTCCTCGATCAGCGGGCCCAGGAACTGGCGGTAAGCACTTGCCGAGCCGATACTGTCGCGATTGACGGGCCGGCGGACCTGCTCGCTGCTCGGCGTGGCAACGGCATCTGTGGATAGATGGAAGTCGAGGCAGGCCGGCTCATAATCCAGCCCCAGGAAGTCGAGCATTCTCCGGGTCTGCCCTTCGAGATCCGTAACCAAATCCTCGTAGCGCACGGTTATGATTCCGCCTGGCGATGCGGCGTCGATCGCCTCCATGAATCGCACATAGTCGCGGTAGTAGCGCGCGAGATGGCGCTGATCGTTCGTGAATGCGTCCCCGAGCGTCTTGTACGCGGACCAGCAACAGTCGAGCGCATCGCGGCGAACGTCGATGATCCGGGCATTCGGAAGCATCAGGCGGATAAGGCCGGCATTGAGCCAGTTGGAATTGAACTTGTCCACGAAACGCGGCTTGTCCGTCCGCCGGAATTCCCGCGCGCTTTCGAGATACCATTGCGCCATTCTCGTCAGATCGGCGGGGAGTGAAGTGGGCCCAGCGGAATCGCCCGCGGCGCGCCGATGCTCTTCGAGGGCGTCGACGAGGTGGGGCATCACCTGTAGCTCGCCTGCGGCCTCGATCTCCGAATGGCGTCCGAGGATCCGCTCCGTGAGCGTGGAACCGGACCTCGGCATCCCGACGATGAAGATGGCGGACCCGTCCGGATCCCCATCTGCGCTTCGTCGTTCGAATAGCTGGGGGGTGAATTCGGCAATCGCCCGATCGACTTGGGCGCTTATCCGCTCCGGGTCATAAGGATGCTCGAGGGCGCGTAGCCGTTTCACCTCGGCAAGTAGGTTGAAGGCCTCTTCGTGCTCGCCCTGGCGGTCATGAACGATCGACAGCGCGATTTTCAGAAGCTGGGCATCGCTTGGCGAAAGATCATTGCGGCCGAGCGATTCTCGAATTCGAGCGACGTCGGAGTCGTCCAGCCCCTCGGGAAAGTAATAAGCGAGAGTCCACCACGCGGTGCCGGCGTCCGGGAAACGATCGACGATCTTGCGAAGCATCTCGAGGCTTTCGCTCCGTCGGCCGGCGACGCGCACGGTCTGCGCAAGCCTGATCGACAGCTCGCGGTCGTCCGGATCAGCGCTCAACAACCGTCCGTAGAGATCGCAAGCTTCAGCGTAATCGCCGGTTTGCGCTCGCAGGTCGGCGAGATAGCGGAGCGCGGCAGGCTCGCTGGGCGCTCTCTTCAGAAGCGCTCCAACGGCTGCAATCGCCTCGCGCATCCTCAGTTGCTCCGCGAGGCATTGGGCCAGCAAAATTGAAGCGCGCGGAAAGGCGGGGGCTCGCTCCACGACCGTCCGCAATATTTGCTCGGCGTCGATATATTTGCGGAGGCTCGCGTATGCCTCGGCGAGGATTGTGCGCGCCAGCATGTCGTCGGGATGATGGCGCAGATATTGCTCCGCCAGCGTCTTGGACTCGATTGCGCGGCCGGACTGCCTGGCCTCGACAGCCTGATTCAGCGGCGGTGCGAGGCCGAACCTTATGGCGTTGAGCTCGGCCTGTTCCGCTTCACCGCGGCGCCCCAGGATACGGCATGCTTCCGCCACCAAACGAAAAGCGCGCGGGGCGGGGCGCTCGGCGGCGATCGATCGAGCGCGCTCCAGTGCTGCCTCCGGCTCGGTGGGTAGCAGCCTCGCGATTTCACGGAGCTCGTGCTCGAACTGCCGGCCAGGTGCGCCAGACGCGCTGTAGTTTGACGTCACTGCACAGCCACCGATTGCATCCGAGTGCCGAAGCATAGCCCGTCGACGCAGCGACGCCAGCCACTGCATCCCTCGCGTCCGCAGCCGGACGCCCCTTCGTCGACCTGGCACCCGTGTTCGTCGAAGTGCAGACATTACCTAAAGATGGATGTTGCATGACTACGACAGTGCTGCGGCAATCATGCCCGCCAGACGGCGGCGCGATTGTCAGCCGCACGCGAGAGGGGTTAGCTTTCGTTAATCAGGGGAGATGCGTATGAGGCTGTGTTCGACTGCGCCGCAATATTTGCTGACCACGTCGGCGGCGGCAATCGCTTTGGTACTTGGATCGCCGGCCTTGGCCGCGACGACGGGAAGCAGCGGGCAGCCGACCCCGGCGACCCCGCAGACCGACTCTCCAGTCGAACCGACGCCGACGCCAACCGATGAAGCAACGCAGCCGTCGTCGACCAATCTTTCCGCCGAGAACGCGCTGAAGCCGGCGGGCGAAGCCATCGTCGTCACCGGATCGCGCATTCGTCGCCCCGATTTCAACACGCCGAACCCGATGGTGTCGATCGGATCGGACCAAGTCGAACGGTCGGGCACGACGAACCTCACGCAGTTCCTGACCGGCTTCCCTGCGCTCCAAGGTTCCTCGGGCTCCGACCTCAACAGCGGCAACAACGCGGCGATCGGCGCGACCGGCCTCAATATCCTCAACCTGCGCAACCTCGGCGTCCAGCGCACGCTGGTGCTCGTCGACGGGCGCCGTCACGTCGCGGCGATCCCCGGCTCACAGGCGGTGGACATCAACACCATCCCTCAGGACCTGGTGGAGCGCGTCGACATCCAGACCGGCGGCGCTTCGGCCATCTATGGCGCCGACGGCGTCAGCGGCGTCGTCAACTTCGTGATGAAGAAGGACTTTGAGGGAGTCACGATCCGCGGTCAGGACGGCATTAGTCAGGAGGGCGACGCGGGCCAGAGGCTAATCGCCGTCACGGCCGGCCACAATTTCGCGGACGGCCGGGCAAATGTGTCGTTCGCGTTCGAGCATGGCGAAGAGGATCGGCTAAACCACCTCGATCGCAAGCGGCTCGCCGGTGCGAATGCGGTCGGCTTCTACGAGAATCCGAACGACCCGGAGATGACGGACCCCGGCAGCTTCACTGGCGGACCCGACAACGGCATCCCCGACTATGTGCCGTTGAAGGACGTCCGCTATTTCGACACTGCTCGCCAGGGCGGTATCGACGTCGATTTCGACGGCTTTCCCGACTATCTGGTCGACCCGAGCGGTACGCTCGTGCCGTTCGTCGGTATTTTCAACGGCGCAACCTTCGTTCCGCCGTTCGAGATGCAGGGCGGCAACGGAACGCTCGTTTCCGATTACAACGGCGACCTGCTGCCCAAGATCAACCGCAACATCTTCAATGTTCTCGGCCATTTCGATGTGTCGCCCGCGCTGTCGTTCTTCGCGGAAGGCAAATATGCCAGAACAAAGTCCTTCACCGTCAGCCAGCCGACGTGGGACTATTACCTGCTGATGCAGCCGGACAACCCGTTCATCACGCCGGCGATCCGCGCTGTGATGGATCCCGATTTCGGCTTCCTGCTTAACCGAGACGATTTCGATTTCGGCCAGCGCGGCGAAGACATCACCCGCCAGACCTGGCGCGGCGTCGCCGGCGCTAGGGGCGATGTCGGCACCCATGCCAATTACGAAGTGAGCTTCGACTACGGCAAGACCAAGTCGGTCAACCATTACGTCGACGATATCCTGAGCGATCGCTTCTATGCCGCGATCGACGTAGTCACCGATCCGGCCACCGGGCAGCCGACCTGCCGCGTGAACCTCGACCCGACCTGGACGCCGTATCAGCCGTATGCCTACGTCAAGACGATCATTCCGCCGACGACCTTCCAGCCCGGTCAGTGCGTCCCGCTGAACCTGTTCGGCGAGGGTGCACCGAGCCAGGCCGCGCTCGACTTCATCACCGCCGACACGACGGACCGGTCAACGATCACCCAGAAGGTACTTTCCGGAAGCTTCTCGGGCGATCTCGGTGCGCTGTTCGAGTTCCCGGGCGGCGGCGATCTCGGTTACGCGTTAGGTGCCGAATACCGGAAGGAAACCAGCAGCTTCATCGCCGATCCGCTGGCGCAGCAGGGGCTCACCTTCGGCAACCAGCTCAACAACGATCATGGCTCGTTCGACGTGAAGGAAGCCTTCGGAGAAGTAAGAGCGCCGATCTTCACCCACCAGCGTTTTGCGGATCGTCTGGAGGTAGGTGCGGCGGCCCGCGTCTCCGATTATTCGACGATCGGCTCGACCTTCGCCTGGAAGGTCGACGGTAGCTACGCGCCGGTTCGCGACATCCAGTTCAATGCGACCTACTCGAAGGCGGTTCGCGCCCCGAACATCTCGGAATTGTTCGCGGGGCAATCGCAAACCTTCCAGTTCCTCACTCCGGACCCCTGCGACTTCAACCAGCAATCGTCGGGCTCGTCCTTCAGGAAGCAGAACTGCATAACTCTGCTGACGGCCCTGGGCGCCAATCCGGCGACCTACCAGGACACTCGGCCCGTAAACCTTTCCGGAACCGTGGAAGGGAATACCGATCTCACCGAGGAAACGGCCAAAACGCTGACCTTCGGCATGCAGCTGCAACCGCGCTTCATTCCAGGCCTGACGGCGCGTGCCGACTGGTACGACATCAAGCTGAAGAACGCGATCAACACGGCAACGCTAACCCAGCTGGCGGCCTTGTGCGTCGATCAGCCGACGCTCGACAATGTGTTCTGCGGTTTGGTCCAGCGCTCGCAGGGCGACCAGCCGGACATCAACGCCGACGCCGGCAACGTGATCGGCTACACGCTGCAGCCATTCAACGTTTCGCAATTCCGTACCAGCGGCCTCGATGTGAACGTCAATTACCGGCGGAACACCTCAATCGGCCTCTTCAACTTCAACCTGATCGGCAACTACCTGAAGCGGCTCGAGTTCATCGCGACGCCTGGCGCCGATGTCACGCAAGAGCGCCTCGATTCCTTGTTCCGTGCACCGAAATATACCGCGAAGGGCGACCTGACCTGGTCCAAAGGCAAAGTCACGCTCAACTACGGCTTGCTCTATTGGTCGAGGACGCTCCGCTACAGCCCGCAGACTTACATCGACCAACCGGATTACGTCGATCCGAAGTACAAGTGGCTGAAGGCGAAGTGGGAGCACAGCATCTACGGCAAGCTCGCAATCAACGAGAAGTTCGACGTCTACGGCGGCGTCAACAACCTTTGGAACCAGAAGCCGGATATCGGCACACAGTCGTATCCGGTCGATTCCATCGGACGCTTCTTCTACTTCGGCGCCAGGGTGAACCTTAAGCCGTTCGACTAGGGTTTGAGGGTGCTCGCGTTTTCGTGAGCACCCCGCCGCCTTTCGGATGCGGCGAGTGCACATATAAAGATTTCTTTATATTTGCTTTGGCGGGGCTCTGCCGCTAGGGGGCAGCTGCGCGCTCGAGGAGCGCCTACTCGCATCAATCATCCGGAGATTTTCGACGTGGCGACGCAGGCTGAAACCCGTTTCAACGACTTTGTCGTGAAGGACCTCGGCCTCGCCGACTTCGGCCGCAAGGAGATCGAGATCGCCGAAACCGAGATGCCGGGGCTGATGGCATTGCGCCAGGAGTTCGGCACGTCGAAGCCGCTGAGCGGAGCGCGCATCACGGGCTCGCTCCATATGACGATCCAGACGGCGGTGCTGATCGAAACGCTTGTGGCGTTGGGCGCCGAAGTGCGCTGGGCGAGCTGCAACATCTTCTCGACGCAGGATCATGCCGCCGCGGCGATCGCAGCGCGCCACCTCCCGGTGTTCGCGATCAAGGGCGAAACGCTCGAGGATTACTGGAACTATGTCGTCCGAATCTTCGACTGGGGACGCGACACGACCTGCAACATGATCCTCGACGATGGCGGCGACGCGACCATGTTCGCTCTTTGGGGCTATCGCGCCGAGCAGGGCGAAGAACTGTTCACGCCCTCGAACGAGGAAGAGGAAATTTTCGTCGCGACCTTGAAGCGCTTCCTCGCCGAGCGTCCCGGCTATCTCACCAGGACCGTCGAGGCGATCAAGGGCGTGTCGGAAGAGACGACGACCGGAGTCCACCGTCTCTACGACCTCGCGAAGAAGGGCAAGCTCCCGTTCCCGGCGATCAACGTCAACGACAGCGTCACCAAGTCGAAGTTCGACAATCTCTACGGCTGCCGCGAGAGCCTGGTCGATGCGATCCGCCGCGCCACCGACGTGATGCTGGCGGGCAAGGTCGCCTGCGTCGCGGGCTTCGGCGACGTCGGCAAGGGCTCCGCCCAATCGCTGCGCAACGGCGGCGCGCGAGTCATCGTCACCGAGATCGATCCGATCTGCGCGCTGCAGGCGGCGATGGAAGGCTATGAGGTCGTGACGATGGAGGACGCAGTCAAACGCGCCGACATCTTCTGCACCGCGACCGGCAACATGGACGTGATCACGCTCGATCACATGCGGGCGATGAAAAACATGGCGATCGTCTGCAACATCGGCCACTTCGACAGCGAGATCCAGATCGGTGCGCTCGCCAACATGAAGTGGACCGAGATCAAGCCGCAAGTCGACGAGGTCGAGTTCCCGGACGGCAAGAAGATCATCGTCCTGTCAAAGGGCCGCCTGGTAAACCTCGGCAACGCCACGGGCCACCCGAGCTTCGTGATGAGCTCGAGCTTCACCAACCAGGTGCTCGCGCAGATCGAGCTTTGGACCAAGTCCGACGAGTACAAGAACGACGTCTACGTGCTTCCTAAGCACCTCGACGAGAAGGTCGCCCGGCTCCATCTCGAGAAGCTCGGCGTGAAGCTGACGACGCTGACCGAGAAGCAGGCGACTTATATCGGCGTACCGGCCGACGGACCGTTCAAGCCGGACCATTACCGCTACTGATTATTGAAGATAATACGAAAAGTCGTGCACACGACACGCCGATGAATGTTGCATTAATGCTACATCGGCGAGAATTCACTACCTTTCGATAAGCCATTCAGTTGTCAGGGTTCCAGCGGTCTTTAAGGCATTCCCATCAGTTTGGAGGGGGAATCCTTAAAATGCGTCTTTTATCAGTTGCTTCCCGATTCACCGTATCTGCTTCGGTGATCGCCTTCGGCGCGGCCTGGGCAAGCCCGGCCTTCGCCCAAAGTCCGAATCCCGTCACTCCAACGGAAGCCCAGCAATGCTCCAAATTGCCGACCGAGCAGGAGCGCGCGCTTTGCATCCAAGGCACGGCCCAGCCGGAAGGCACCGCCGATCAATCAGGCGACATCGCCACGATTCCGCCGCAGCAGGCTGCAAAGAACAAGGCTCAATCTGGCCAGATCGTGATCACCGGCTCGCGCATTCGCACGAGCCCGTACACCAGCCCTGATCCGGTCACCGTCATTAATCCCGAACTCGAACTGAAGGGGGGCGCGAGCAGCACCGCCGAGATCCTTCAGACGAACCCCGTTGCTGCCGGCTCGTTCCAGCTGTCTGACACCGTTACCGGCGGCAACTTCCTCTTCTCTGGTGCGGATGGCGGTCCGGGCGCCGAATCCTTGTCACTGCGCGGCCTCGGTGCCGATCGCACGCTGATTCTGGTCAACGGACGCCGCGCCGGCCCGGCGGGTGTCCGTGGCTCCGTCGCCGCCTTCGACCTCAACGTGCTTCCGAGCGTGCTCATCCAGTCGATCGACATTTTGAAGACTGGTGCGTCGTCGATCTACGGCTCGGACGCGGTTGCCGGCGTTGTGAACATCCATACGAAGACGGCAACCAACGGCATCGAGCTTCGCGGTTTCTCATCCTTCCCCTTCGATTCCGGTGGCGAAAGCCAGGACATCAGCGCCGCATGGGGCAAAGAGTTCGGCGGCCGCGGCCACATCATGGTCGCGGTGGACTATAACCGCCAGGACCGCTTGAAGCGCGGTGACCGCGATTACCTGAATTGCGGGCATGAGAATTTGTTCGACGAGGATGGAAACCGCATGGATGTAGTGGACCCGCGCACGGGCAAGCCACGCTGCGTCGGTCCCATCCAGAACATGATTCTGGTCCCGAACCTGTTCGGTATCGGGTTCCCGACGACCCCGAACGGCAATCCTTACGACGTCGTCCAGCCGATCACTCCGGGCAGCCGCCTCGACGAGTTCCTCCCGCCCATCAACGATCCCAACCTGGGATTCGTCGCTCCGGGATTCATCGGCGTGCCGGACTTCTGCTCTCAGCTCATCGATCCGACGACTGGTTTGCGTCGATCGGCGACTCCGGCAGATTTTGCTCTCTGCAACACGGGTCTCGGACTGGAAAACCAGTTTAGCAGGCTCAACTCACAGGCAGACGTGATCCCGCAGTCTTCGCGGGCGACGTTCTGGGCTGACGGATCGTACGAAATCACCGACAACGTCGAGGCGTACGGCGAGCTTTTGTACAACCGCCGCAAGTCGGACTTCAACAGCGCTCGGCAGCTCTTCTTCCTGATGTTCCCGCACAGCGACTATGGAGCAGGCGTCGTCCCCGCGCTTTGCGATCCGACGGTTAACAATTGCAGCCCCGATGAGGCTGGCGATCCGCTAAACAATATCAGCGGTGTCGTCGCGCTTGAGCCGGTGATCGAAATACCGACCGGCAACCAGACCGACGTCAAATACACCCGTGGCGTCGTCGGCCTGCGAGGAGATATCGGTAACAGCTTCCTGGCGGGCAACTGGCACTACGATACGTCGTACCAGCACAGCAAGTCGGACGGCGACTACACGCAAGCCATCGTCTTCAAGGATGCGGTGGATTCTCAGGAGCTTCGCACGCATCTGTGCGCGGGGACGACTACGGCGATCCGCCACGTCCCGTGCATGGACATTAACTGGTTCGATCCGCGAATTCTGGCCGGCGACTTCACTCCGGCCGAGAAGGCGTTCCTGTTCGGCGAGGATACCGGCAACACCACCTATAAGCAGGGAACCTTCGAGGGGAGCGTGAGCGGAGATGTGGTCAACCTCCCCGCGGGACCGCTCGGCCTCGCATTGGGTGTTCAGTGGCGCCGCGATTCCATTGACGACACGCCCGGCCCGATCACGGCGTCGGGCAACGTCTGGAATTCTAGCGTCTCCGATCCAACCAGGGGGCACGAGATCACCAAGGAGGCTTTTGGCGAAGTCCAGGTTCCGTTGATCAAGAACACGCCCTTTATCCAGGACCTCAATTTTTCGGGCGCAGCGCGTCTAACCGACGTTGAAGCTGTGCGAGCCGAAGACGGCTTTTCGCAGAAGAGTAACGGGAACTGGACGTACAAGCTCGGCCTCAACTGGCAAACGAACGAGTGGCTGCGCTTCCGCGCGACGGTGGGTACATCCTACCGAGCGCCGGCGCTGTTTGAGGAATTTCTCGGCAACACCACCAGCTTCATTGACCAGCGGAACATCGACCCGTGCATCAATTATGGCCAAGGAGTTGCCACCGGCACAACTACGCAGCGTGTCGCGGATCGTTGCGCCGCGCTGGGCATTCCTGACGACTATGGAGGAGCCGGCCAATCGGCGGTTTCCGTCGCCGGCGGCGGTATCGGTGTCCTCGAGCCTGAAACGTCGAAGGCCAAGACGTTCAGCGTCGTCGTTACGCCGCTCGAGGGCCTTTGGAGCGGCAATCGCTTTAGCATCGCCGTTGACTATTTCGATATCGATGTGAAGGGCGAGATCGCTCAGCTCGGTGCCGGCAACATCGTCGACCAGTGCTTCAAGTCGAACAATTATCCGAACGATCCCATTTGCAGTCTTTTCGACCGCAATCCGGGGACGGGTCCGGACCCGTTCAACATCACCGAGGTGCGCGATTCGTACATCAACATCAACGAAGAGCGTAACCGCGGCATCGACCTAACTGGTCAGATGACCCAGGACTTCGGCGAGTGGGGCAAGTTCGCTGCATTGGCGCAGATGACCTGGTCGATCGAAGACCGGACGCAGCTGTTCGTGGGTGGCAACCAGTCGTTCGAAGGCACTGACGGCGAACCCAAGTGGGTCGGTGACTTCAAGTTCACCTGGGACAAGGGTCCGTGGTCGCTGTTCTGGGGCATCAATGTGATCGGCGGAACGTCGAATGAACAGATACTGCGCGACAATTTCGGCGACATCTGCATCCACAGCAATCTTCGCAACGGAACAGTGTGCCCGATCTATCGCCTGAAGCCGCAGTTCTACCATGACGTTTCGGTCACTCGGAATATCGGCGATCGGTACCAGTTCATCGTCGGCGTTAGTAACCTGTTCAACAACAAGCCGCCGGTTGTTTCGAACGCCGATGCTGTAATCTCGTCGCTCGGCAATTCCGCTTACGAGACGAACTACGACCTGATTGGCCGCCGCGCTTTCGTCAGCGTCAGGGCAAAATTCTAGGCCCCGGACAGCAGATTCGAACGAGTAGAAAGGCTTACAATGAAGAGACTCTTGTTGGTTGCACCTTTGCTGGCCGGTGTTGCTGCAGTTCCTGCAAATGCGCAGCCCCTTGGCCTCACCGGCCGCGCCGAATTGCGCGCGGGCTATGATGAAGTTCGTCCGAAGATCTCGATCTTCGACGAGCAGTTCACCAACCACTTCGGCGTTCACGGCGTCGATTATGGCGCGGAAGTAGGTGCCGACTTCGGGATTGCGAATGCGATTTCCCTGGGCGCTTATGCTGGTGTTGATTCGTCGAGCGTTGACGGGTGCGTGCACGACATCATTCCGGAGTTCGGTGTCGCCGCCGACAAGGGATGTGTCGATGCAGGCATGGGATATACTGCAGGCCTTCGTGCTGGTTTCGACCCTGGCGGCGGCTTGATCTACGTGAAGGGCGGCTATTCACACGCCAAGATTGATGTGACGTACACCTGCATCAACGAGGACGCGTGCGGGGGGAATGACCTCGACCTGCTTCACACCCACGGCGGCGTGGGCGGTTGGCACGTCGGCGCCGGCGCGGAACTCAACATAGGCCGACACCTCTACGTCAAGGCCGAGTACGTCCACACGCAGTACAAGAAGATGTTCTCGGATCTTGCTGATGCGGCTGACACCGACCGCAGCAACCTCACTAGGGAGCAGGTCTTGCTCGGCGTCGGCCTGCGGTTCGGGGGAGCGAGTGCTCCGCCGCCTCCCCCGCCGCCTCCGCCGCCTCCGCCGCCAGTTCCGGCGACGCAGACTTGCCCGGACGGAACGGTGATCGATGCGGCCGCGGCCTGTCCGACGCCGCCACCACCTCCTCCGCCCCCGCCGCCCGCTCCGGTCGAGCGCGGTGAGCGCGGCTAAAGCATTCATCCCGAACCAATTGGGAAGAGACCAAGGGTTGGAGAGCGCATCCTCTCCAACCCTTTGTTTTGCCTTCAGCTACGCATATGAAATGGCGATGGGCGAGGGGGCTGACGCGTGGGCGGACTGGCGACGACGGGCGTGATCGCCGCGGCGCTCGCCGCGCTCTGGATCTGCATCGCCGCAGCGCTGTCCTTTGCAGCGGCTCGCCGCTTTCGTGTCGCGCAGCAAGTGCTGAGCGCGGCGCGGGCAAACGCGACCTTGCTCGACATTTCGCCCGCGCGCCCGGTGGTGGTGCGCAGCGACGGCCGGATCGAAGCCGATCATAGCCTGCTCCGGGAGCTCGGTCTCACTTCGTCGCCGAAGGTCATTTCCGATCTCAACGGGAGCGATAATGGCATCGACGCTGACGATCTCGCGGCCCTGGCGGGAGAAATCGAAACGGCGAGGGCGACTGCAACCCGCATCGCTGCCAAGGTCCGGGTAGCGGGCTCATCGCGCGTGCTCGAGGTTAGAGGCGGTCCGGCGCCGGCGCCGGAGCCTCCTGGGACCCTTTTGCTGTGGTTCTTCGACATGAGCGTGGGCGAAGAGGAGCGCGCCCGGCTCGCACTTCGTCTTCGGCAGACCGAAGCGGCGCTCAATTCCTTGACGCACCTGATCGAAGCCGCTCCCTTCCCGATGTGGTACCGCGGACCCGATCTGAAACTTGGCCTCGTCAACAGCGCGTTCGTCCATGCTGTAGAAGGCAAGGATGCCCAGGACGTGATCGAACGCTCGGCCGAACTGGTCGACGCACAGGGCGCGGACAGCGCGGCGGCGATCGCTCGCGAGGCGCAGGAGGGCGGCCGGATCGTCTCCCGGATGCAGCCGGCGATCATCCATGGCGACCGGAGAATGCTGAGGATCGTCAACGTGCCCCTGTCGACGGGCGCCGTCGCAGGCTTCGCGGTCGACATCCAGGACCTGGAGGACGCGCGGTCGGAGCTCGCGCGGCATCGCGAATCGCAGCGCGAGCTCGCCGACCGGATGACCGCCGGAACGGCCCAATTCGAAGCGGACCGGACGCTCAGCTTCTTCAACCGGCCGTTCGCGATGATGAGTCAGCTCGACCCTGACTGGCTTGCCGAAAAGCCCGAGTTCGATCGTCTGATCGACCGCATGCGCGACAATCAGCGACTGCCCGAAGCGCGCGACTTCCCGTTGTGGAAAGAGGAGCGGCGTAACTGGTTCACCAGCGCGGACGAGGTGATTGAGGAAGAGTGGATGCTCCCCGGCGGCGATCATCTTCGGGTCGTCGCGCAGCCGCTTCCAGACGGCGGCTTGCGGCTGTTTCTCGAGGATCGGACCGAACAGCTGAGGCTCGCCTCCGCGCGCGATACCCTGCTTCGCGTTCGAGCCGCGACCTTCGACAATCTCTTCGAGGCAATCAGCGTTTTCGCGAGCGATGGGCGTCTCTATTTGTGGAATCGCCGCTTTCTCGAGGATTGGGAGCTCGACGAGGAATGGCTCTCGACCCACCCGAGAGTCGACGAGCTGGTTCCGGCAATGGCGCGCAAGCTGGTCAATCCGACTGCTGCCGCCCAGATCCGGGAGATGGTCCGTCAAACGACTAATGAACGCCAGTCGGCGAGCGGGCGGATCTCGATGACCGACGGACGTCATTTTCAGTTTGCGGCGGTGCCGCTTCCGGACGGCAATGCCCTCTTCACCATGGTCGACGTCACCGATTCAACGCGCATCGAAGCGGCGCTGCGCGAGCGCGCCAAGGCCCTCGAGGAAGCGGACCGGGTGAAGACGGACTTCGTCGCCAACATGAGCTACGAGCTGAGGACTCCGCTGACCTCGATCGGCGGCTTCGCCGAGCTGCTGGGCGGCGGCTATGCAGGCGACCTTACGGTCAAGGCCAAGGATTATGTCGGAGCGATCCTCGAATCCGTGGAGCGCCTCTCGAACTTGATCAACGACGTCCTCGATCTCACCACCGGCGACACGCGCGGCGTGGCCCTGGAAAAGGAACGTGTTGACGTCGCCGGGCTGTGCAAGGCGGCCGCGGATACAGCCAAGTCGCGGGCGTCAGAGAAAGGGCAAAAGCTGGACGTCGAGATCGCGGCTTCGACCGGCCACGTATTCGGGGATGCCCGGCGGCTTCGCGAATCCGTCGAGCACGTCCTTCAGAATGCGATCGGCTACAGCGACCGGAAGGGCCGGATCACGCTCAGCGCCGAGGGCGACAAGAAGCAGGCGGTGATCCGGGTCAGCGACAATGGGCCGGGCATTTCAGCGGATGATTTGCCGCGCGTTTTCGACCGCTTTCACCGAGTCAACGAGACCGGTTTCCGGGGTGAGGCTGCCCTCGGGCTGGGTCTGCCACTCACCCGCCAGTTCATCGAAGCGCACGGCGGTACGGTTGGGCTGGAATCGAAGAAGGGTGAGGGCACGACGGTGACCCTGACCATCCCGCGCGGCTCGAGATGAACCTCGCCGATGAGAAGGACACGACGCGGGTGGGCGCGCATCTCGCTGCCGTTGCCGAGCCGGGAGACGTGATCACGCTGTCGGGGCCGCTGGGCGTCGGCAAGACGGCGCTCGCGCGCGGATTCATCTTTGGCCTCGGCCATGGCGGCGATGTGCCGAGCCCGAGCTTTGCGATCGTGCAGCCTTATGATGAGCTCGAGCCGCCCGTGTGGCACGTCGATCTCTACCGGATCGAGGAACCGTCGGAGATCGACGAACTCGGCCTCGATTCGGCGTCCGACGCCGTTCTTCTCGTCGAATGGCCAGAGCGCGCGGGCACCGGCGCGTGGCCGGAAGCGCTCGCCCTGTCGCTCGACTTCGGAAAGAACGGCGAGAGAATCTTGACAGCCAAGGTGCCCCGGTCATGGGAAGGGCGATGGCCTCCACGATGACACCACCTGCCCATGCTCCTGAATTCCTTGCGGCTTCGGGCTGGGGAGGGGCGGAGATCCTGCCTCTCGCCGGTGACGCCTCGTTCCGGCGCTACTTTCGGGTCGTAGCGGGGGATCGCTCGGCGGTCCTCATGGACGCGCCGCCCCCCCACGAGGACCCGCGTCCGTTCATTGCGGTGGCAGAGTGGCTCGCATCGGTCGGTCTGAGCTCGCCGCAAATCCTTGCGCGCGATCTGGAAAAGGGGCTCCTTCTGCTCGCCGACTTCGGCGATTGGCGCCTGCGCGAATTCCTCGACGAAGATCCGGCACGCGAAATCGAGCTGTACGAGCTTGCAACCGACGTGCTGGTCCACTTGCACCAGCACACGCCGATGCCCGGCCTCAAGCCTCATGGGCTCGATCAATGGCTGGAGGAGCTGAAGCTTTTCACCGATTGGTATTGCCCCGCCGTCGGCGCCGAGGTGGATGAGAAATCTTACGTTGCGGCGTGGAGGGAGGTCCTGGAGCCGGTCGAGAATGACGGCATGAGCCCAGTCACCGTACTTCGCGACTATCATGCCGAGAATGTGATGCTCGTCCAAGGGCGCCACGGCGTTGCGCACTTCGGCCTTCTCGATTTCCAGGACGCGCTCGCCGGCCATCCAGCCTACGATCTCGCCTCGGTGCTCGAGGATGCGCGCCGCGACGTCCCCCCGGCAGTCGAGCGAGTCATGATCGAGCGGTACGTCGCGGCAACCGGCCGCGGGGAGGTCTTCGAGCGGGCTTATTGGGCACTCGCTGCACAGCGTAACACGCGCATCCTGGGAGTCTTCACTCGCCTGTGGAAGCGCGACGACAAGCCGCACTACCGCCGCTTCCAGCCGCGCATGTGGGGCTTGCTCGAGCGCGATCTCGCCCAGCCGCATCTCGCGCCGGTCCGCGCCTGGTACGACGCCAACGTCCCGCCCCAGCATCGCCGCGACCCGTGGATGCGGCCAGCGTGAGCCAGGCCAAGCGTGCACTGCGTCTTCGCGCGGAGGTGCCGGCCGAAGTGCCTGCGACCGCGATGATCATGGCTGCCGGTCTGGGCAAGAGAATGCGGCCGCTGACGGCGACAAGACCGAAGCCGCTGATTGAGGTCGGCGGAAAGGCGCTGCTCGACCACGTGCTCGAGAAGCTGCGTTTGGCGGGCGTGAAAAAGGTGGTGGTCAACGTCCACTATCTCGCTGAGGCGCTCGAAGCCCACCTCATGAGCCGCCCCCATGGGCTCGAGGTCATCATTTCCGACGAACGCGACCTGCTGCTGGAGACGGGCGGGGGCCTCGTCAAAGCAGCGCCGTTGATCGACAGCGATCCGTTCCTCGCCCTGAACAGCGATAACTTGTGGATCGATGGACCGGCGGACACGCTGAGGCTGCTCGCCTCGCACTGGGACGGTGAAAAGATGGACGCGCTCCTGCTCCTCGTTCCCCAGGCGCGCGCGCTCAATCACAAAGGCATGGGCGATTTTCACATGGGCAGCACTGGGAGGCTTCGGCGGCGCGACCGCAGCCATGTTGCTCCGTTCGTATTCACCGGCATCCAGATCGTTTCGAAGCGGCTGCTTCGCGATGCACCCGACGGGCCGTTTTCGACCAATCTGCTCTGGGACCGCGCGATGGAGGAAGGGCGCTGCTTCGGTGCGGTTCATCAAGGCCTGTGGTTTGACGTAGGCACGCCTCAATCGATCAGGTTGACGGAAACGGCGCTCGAGAATGTCTGACCCGAAGCGGGTCGCCGTCTATTCAATCCCGTCGCACCGATCCTTCGCCGATGCGCTTGCCGAAGGGTTGATCGCGCAGTTCGGAAGGGACCCGCTGGGCCTTGCGAGGGGTCGAATCCTCCTTCCGAATAATCGTGCGGTGAGGGCCCTGACCGATGCCTTCGTCCGGGCAAGCGGCAACGGGCTGCTGTTGCCGCCACTTATCCCGGTCGGCGACCCGGAGATCGACGAGCGCATAGGGGGTGCGCTTGAGTCGCTGGATAGCGACCCTCTGCCGCCCGCCATCGATCCGACAGAACGGGTTTTGCGGCTTGCGTCGATCGTCGGGGCCGGCGGCGCGGCGGAGCGGATGCGGCTTGGCGCCGACCTCGTGCGGACGCTGGACGCCTTGCTTGTCGAAGAGATCGCGCCGGTGCGGCTCCGCCACGCGGTCAGTGAGACCAGCGAGCTTGCCAAGCATTGGGAAAAGTCGCTGGCGAAGCTCCAGCTGATCTACGAATCCTGGCCGGAGATCCTGCACGAGAGTGGGGCGGTCGACCTCGCCCAGCGCCGCAACGGCCTGCTTCGCGCGCTTGCCGATCGGTGGGAGTCGGAACCGCCGCCCGGGTTCACAGTCGCCGCCGGGATTACCACTGCGGCGCCGGCCGTTGCGGCTTTGGTCGGACGCGTCGCTCGAATGCCGGATGGAATAGTGGTGCTACCGGGCCTCTGGCTCGCCGACGTTTTTCCGAAGGCGGAATGGGACTCGCTCGGGCCGAATGAAGGCGGACGGGGAGACGCAACGCATCCTCAATTTCATCTGAAGCTGCTGCTCGATCGCCTCGGAGTCAGCCGCGAGGAGGTGCGGCGCTGGCGCTGGTCTGGGCGAGCGGCATCGCCCCCGGCGAGGACGCGTGCCGTTGCCAATGCCATGGCTGCCCCGAGCTTTTCGCATAAGTGGGGGACATTGCGACCTGCCGAGCGCCGGCTCAGCATGATCCGGCTGGCGGAGTTTCCGGATCCCGCGGCAGAGGCCCAGGCAATCGCTCTTTCGCTGCGCCAGGCACTGGAAACACCGGGGAAGACGGCAGCGCTGGTCACTCCCGATCGGCAGTTGGCAGGGCGCGTTTCGGCGCTCCTGCGACGCTGGGGAATCGCAGCCGACGACAGCGCCGGCCAGCCTTTGTCCTGCGTCGCGGCCGGCACGCTGATCCTCGGCGTAGCCTCGGCTGCTGCGGAGGAATTGGCTCCGGTCCCGTTACTGGCTCTGCTCAAGCATCCGCTTGTAGGAGGAGTTGGGGAAGACAGAGCCGATTGGCTCGAACGCGTCCGGGCGCTCGATCTCGCCTTGCGGGGACCGCGTCCGCCTGCCGGACTTGCCGGGCTCGACGCTCGTTTCGCGGAGAAGGACGCGCTGCGGAGTTGGGCCGCGATCCGCGATCGGATCGAACAGCTGAACGGTGCGCTTCGAGAGCCGGTGTCGTTATCCGATTTTGCGGCCCTCATCGCGAATGCCGCACAGGCGCTCGCCGGCGACGCGGCATGGCGCGGGCCCGATGGACTAATGTCGGCCGAATTGTTGGCTGAACTTCAATCGTCGCAATCGGCCGCCAAGCTGACGGTCACTGCGGACGACGCCGTTCCGCTGCTTCGCCAGTTGCTGGATGAACGCTCGATCCGGCCGCCCTACGGCGGCCATCCTCGAATTTCAATTTGGGGTCTGCTCGAAGCGCGGCTGCAACGGGCGGACCTGCTCGTTCTCGGCGGTCTCAACGAAGGCGTCTGGCCAGCGCTTCCGCTGCCTGATCCATGGCTTCCTCCCAAGGTCCGGGCGACCCTGGGAATGCCGACGCTGGAATTCCGGATCGGGCTCGCCGCGCATGATTTCGCGAGCGCCCTCGGCGCGCCCGAAGTACTCATCACTCGGGCAAAGCGCGACAGCCGGTCGCCGACGGTTGCTTCGCGCTTCCTCCTTCGGCTCGACGCGATCACCGGCGGCCTGCCTCGCGATCGAGTGCTGGAGCGGCTGACACGCGCGCTCGACGACCCAGGGACCTACTTACCCTCGGAGCGTCCAGCGCCATCTCCGCCGGCAGAGCAGCGGCCGGAAAGAATCTCGGTAACCTCGGTCGACAGGCTCAAGGCCGATCCTTTCGCCTTCTACGCAAACTCGATCCTGAAGCTCAGGACCGAGGATCCGGTCGATGCCGATCACACGGCTCGCTGGAAGGGCGAAGCCGTGCACAAAGTGTTCGAAGATTGGCTTCTTCACGACGAGTGCAATCCGGACAAGCTGCGGGACCGGGCGCAGCGCCTGCTTGCCGACGAAGCCATCCACCCGATGCTTCGAGCGCTCTGGGCGCCGCGTCTGCTCGAAGCGATCGACTGGATCGCGGAGATGGAGCGGGGCAACCAGGCCGAAGGACGGCGTCCGCTCAAGGCGGAGATCAAGGGCGAGGCATCGCTCTCTGGAATCCTCGTCCACGGACGCGCCGACCGCATCGACTGCCTTCCCGACGGCGGGCTTGCGATTATCGACTACAAGACCGGAAAACCTCCGTCGCAAAAGGCAGTCGACGAGGGGTTTGCACTTCAGCTTGGGTTGTTGGGATTGATCGGCCGCGCGGGCGGCTTCGAAGGCGTGCGGGGAGAACCTGAAGCATTCGAATATTGGTCGCTTCAGCGATATCGCGGGCAATTCGGAAGGTTGATGTGCCCGGGCAAGGACATGGAGCCGGGCGAGTTCCTTACCCACGCGTCCACGAACTTCGCGCAGGTCGCGCAGGACTATCTCAGCGGGACGAAGCCCTTCACTGCCAAGCTCAACCCGGCTTATGCGCCATATGGCGACTACGATCAGCTGATGCGGCTCGAAGAATGGTACGGCCGCAAATGAGGCTAACGGCGCGGTTTCTTCTTGACCTTCGATGCGTAGAGCAGTGCGGCGACGATGGCGGCCGAGCCGATACCGACCGCAACCCCCGCCTTCACGAGTTTCGCCCGCCGCTCCTCGCTCGCCTTGTCGGTGTCGTCGTCCATATCGCTCATTCCCGATCCTCTATGGCGTTCGGCGCTGCTTTGGAAGCCGCATGAGCGAGCGATTCAAGGCCCTCCCGGAGCTTAAGGGGGAGCAGGCGCTCGCCGTCGATCCTACGGTCCACGCCGCCGTCTCCGCATCCGCGGGGAGCGGAAAGACGCAAGTCCTGACGGCGCGCGTGCTTCGTTTGCTGCTTCGCGGAGCGGCTCCGGAGTCGATCCTTTGCCTGACTTTCACCAAGGCTGCGGCTGCCGAAATGGCGAACCGCATCGGCGCCCGGCTCGCTACGTGGGTTCGGCTCAAGGACAGCGAACTTGCAACCGACCTCGATCATCTGGGAGAGTCGACCGACCCAAAGACGCGGGAGCGAGCACGACAGTTGTTTGCCCGGGTGCTCGACTGTCCCGGCGGTCTCAAAATCCAGACGATTCATGCCTTCGCTCAGTCCCTCCTGGCCGCCTTTCCCGCGGAGGCGGAGATCACGCCTGGTTTTCAGCCGATCGAGGGCCGTGCGGAGCAGGAGCTCTTCCGCCGCACGCTCGCGGAGCTGATGGCCAATGCGGAGGAGCGCGGCGACGAGGGCCTGATCCGCGACGTCCAGACCCTGAGCCGCCGCCTGGGCGAAACCGGTGCCGTGGAATATCTGCAGGCCTGCGCGCGCCGATACGAGGCGCTCGACTCGCTCGGGCCGCGTGAGACGATCGAGCCGCGGATCCGCGCGCTGATGAACCTGCCTGAGGAGTCGGTCGAAGATTATATCGCCCACCATTGCGGCGACGATCGATTCGACTGTGATCTCCTTCAGGCGATCGCAGATGCCAACCGGAGGTGGGGCGCGCGGACCGGCCTCGGACATGCGGACATCATCGACAATTGGCTCGCCCTTACGCCGATCGAACGGGCGACCCAGTTGCACGAGCTGCGCAAGGTCGTGCTCACTGAAAAGGACACGTTGAAGGTGTCGGCCGGGCAGTCGAAGGCAGAACCCCATTACGAGGCGCAGGCAGGGCGGTTGGCGAACCTCGTCGGCGACCTGCTCCGCTTGCAGAACGGCGGGCGCCTCGCGGCAGATATCGCAGCGGGATTGCGCGCAGGAAAAGCCTTCGCGGAGGCTTACACCCGCGCCAAGCGCTCGGCGGGCGTCGCAGACTTCAATGACTTGATTGACTGGACTCGCCAGCTGCTGCGGCAGCCCGGTATCGGCGACTGGGTCCGCTACAAGCTCGACCGCGAAGTCGACCATGTGCTGGTCGACGAGGCGCAGGACACCAATGGTGCGCAATGGGAGATCATCGAGCAGCTGGTAGAGGAATATTTCAGCGGTTCGAGCGAGGCCGAGCAGCGGCAGCGGACCTTGTTCATGGTCGGCGATTTCAAGCAGGCGATCTACGGCTTCCAGGGAACCGACCCGCGCCGTTTCAACGAGGCTCGTCGCTATTTCAGGCGTCGCGCCGAAGAACTTACCGACGGCGAAGACACGCTCGACCTGTTCGCGCGGCGAGCGCGGCAGTTCAGAGACTTGTCGATCGCCGCGAGCTTCCGCTCCGCGCAACCGGTTCTCGACGTTGTGGATTCCGTCATCCGGCACCTCGGCCACGAAGCGATTGCGATGAGCGAGCCACCGCCGCCCCACGTGGCTCATCACCGGGCGCGGCCCGGACAGGTCGAATTGTGGCAGCCCTTTGCGCCCGAGTTCGAGGAGGAGGGCGACGAGGGCGAAGAAAACTGGATCACGCTTCGGGCGCGCCAATATGCCGAAGGACTCGCGGAGCGCATCCGCGACCTTGTCCGGGAGGCGCCGTATCTGCCTTCCACCCAGCGCCCGCTAAACCCGGGCGACATCCTCGTGCTCGTCCGGAGCCGCGGCGAGCTTGCTTCTCTGATCGTGGCCAGACTGTTTTCGGCCGGAGTGCCGGTGGCCGGCGTCGACCGCCTGCACCTGCATGAGCCGCTCGCGGTGCAGGACCTGCTTGCGGCGGTAAAATTTGCGGTCCAGCCCAACGACGATCTCAGTCTCGCCTGCCTGCTCGTCTCGCCGCTGGTAGGGTGGGATCAGGAGCGGCTCCGCGAGCTCGCATTCGATCGCAAAGGCAGACTTTGGCGCGAGCTTCGGCGGCGCGCCGGGGACGATCAGGCATTCCTGGAGGCGTTTGATGCTCTGAGCGAGCTGCTTCGGATCGCGGACTTCACGACGCCCTCGGTGTTCATCGAAACAATCCTCTCCGGCGCGATGCAGGGGCGGCGGAAGCTCTACGCTCGTCTCGGAATGGCGGCGCGCGACCCGATCGACGAGCTGATGAATAGCGCGCTCGAGTTCGAACGGAATGAGACCCCATCGCTCGACCGTTTCCTCGCCTGGTTCTCGCGCGGAACCGTCGATGTCCAACGAGACCCGGGAAGGCCGGGCAATGAAGTGAGGGTGATGACGGTGCATGGCGCGAAAGGCCTGGAAGCGCCCGTTGTGATCCTCGCCGACGCAACGGCGGACCCTGCCCGTCTTGGGCGACCGCCAATTACCCTCGATTACGAGATGGATTCGTCGGGCGTGGCGCCGCTGCTTCGGCCGAAGAGAGAGGAACGCGGCCCCCCGTTCGAAGAGCTGATCGTTGCCGAGGAGAAGCGCGACCTCGAAGAACATTGGAGGCTTCTCTACGTCGCTTTAACGCGGGCCGCAGACCGGCTGATAGTTGCCGGCGCGGCGCCCAAGCCGAAGAAAGACGGATCGGAAGCTCGGCCGGCGAATTGCTGGCATGTCGCGGTTGAGAATGCGATGACTTCCCTCGGAGCGGCTCCCGTCGATCACGGGAAATGGGGCACGGGCCTTTCCTTCGGTTCGCCGGCACGGTCGCGCGCGACGCCAAGACCGCGGAAGCCCTCCTTGCCAACGATTGTCGTTCCGGAGTGGGCTAAAACGCCGGCTCCGCCCGAGGCGCGCCCACCGCGGCCGCTTGCACCGTCAGCAATCGCCACCGACGACCAGTCCGCGCTGCCGCCCAGCGAGGCGATGCGCGCCGCCGCTCTTCGCGGTACCTGGATCCATCAGCTGCTCGAACGTTTGCCCGCGGTCGAGCCGGCCAGGCGCGGCGCGGCGGCCTGCCGCTGGCTCGAGCGATCGGCAGGCGTAACCGACGCAGCCGTGCGCACCGAAATCGTCGAGCAGGTCTGCGGGATCCTTTCCGACAGCCGTTTCACGGCTTTGTTCGGAGATGGCTCGCTCGGCGAAGCGCCGCTCGCTGCGACGCTTCCGGATGGGCGAGTGATCGCCGGAACGGTCGATCGCCTGCTGGTGGAGGAGCAGCGAATATCGGTGATCGACTTCAAGACGGGCCGGGTTCCGGCGAGCGCGTCGGCGATCCCCCAATCTCATCGCGGACAGATGAATGCCTATGCCGCCGCTCTTCGAGTGATCTTCCCCGGCCGCGAGGTCCGTGCCATCTTGCTCTACACCGCCGGTCCGATGTTGATCGAAGTCACTCCTTGAGCGGTCCGGAACGAACGCCCATATGTTCGTTAACTATTGCAGGAGATCGTGCGCCATGGCCACCAAGACCGTCACCGACCAGAGCTTTTCAACCGACGTCCTAGGCGCGGACGGACCGGTTCTCGTCGACTTCTGGGCGGAATGGTGCGGGCCATGCCGGATGATCGCTCCGGCTCTCGAGGAGATCGCGAACGACCTCGGCGACAAGGTAACCGTCGCAAAGCTCAATATTGACGAGAACCCGGACACTCCGGGCCGCTATGGCGTGCGCGGAATCCCGACCATGCTTCTGTTCAAGGGCGGACAGCCGATCGCGCAGAAGGTCGGGGCCGCACCGCGCAGCCAGATCCAGCAGTGGCTCGAGAGCAATCTCGATGCTCCGTCGCAGCAGCAGGCCGGATAGGCGACTAGCCTAGGCAGGCGGCTCCGTCCCCTCGAGCCCGCGGGTATCTGGCCGGAATTTCTCGTGGCGCGGAAGCTCGTCGTTCGGTTCGAACCAGCCGATCCTGCTTCCCCAGAAGATATGGAAGCCCGGAGCGATCGGCTCCGGATCGTCCAGGGTTGCAACGCTGAAATCCACGGATTCCGGCTGATGGTCGACCTTCATCAGGAAGGGCGTTCCGCATTCCCCGCAGAACTCGCGGCGGCCGAAGCTCGAAGAGCGCACCGAGCGCACCTTGTCGGCGCCTGTGGTCCAGACAAGGTCACCGGCGGCAACGCTGGCGAACACCATCGCCGGGGCGCCGCTGTTGAGCTGGCAGGTGCGGCAGTGACAGTATCCGCAATCGAACGGATCGCTCATCAGCTCGTAGCGGACCGCTCCGCACATGCATCCGCCGGTCTGTCCCGCCATTTGTTCACGGTCCCTTTAATTGACTACGGCTAGGGCGCTCCTTACATCGCCCGCGACAATTTCCCAGAGCGTGGGTGAGACGTTTCGCCCTTTCTCAGCGCCCGGGTTTCTAAGGGATTTCCATGTTCGCCGCAGTGGCAAAGAGCATCTTCGGATCGGCCAACGATCGTTATGTCCGTGGTCTTGGTAAGCATGTCGACGCAGTCAACGCGTTCGAGCCCAATATCCAGGCACTCACCGACGAAGAGCTTCGCGGGCAGACCGAGGTCTTCCGGCAACGGCTCGCGAACGGGGAGAAGCTCGACAATTTGCTCCCCGAAGCCTTTGCAACGGTTCGCGAGGCGGCAATCCGCACGCTCGGCCAGCGACATTACGACGTTCAGCTGATCGGCGGAATCGCGCTCCACCGCGGCGAGATCGCCGAGATGAAGACCGGCGAAGGAAAGACGCTGGTTGCGACGTTGGCGGTCTATCTCAACGCGCTAGAAGGCAAGGGCGTGCACGTCGTCACGGTGAACGACTATCTCGCCCGGCGTGACGCCGACTGGATGGGGCAGATCTATCGCTTCCTCGGGATGAGCGTCGGGGTGATCGTCCCCAACCTGTCGGACGAGGAGCGACGCGAGGCTTACCATGCCGACATCACGTACGGGACGAACAACGAGTTCGGCTTCGACTATTTGCGCGACAATATGAAATATTCGCGTGCGCAGATGGTCCAGCGGCCATTCAACTTCGCGATCGTCGACGAGGTGGACTCGATCCTGGTCGACGAAGCGCGAACTCCGCTGATTATTTCCGGCCCGACCGACGACAAGTCCGACCTCTACATCGGCGCCGACCGCATCGTGAAAGTCCTCGTCAAGGAAGACTACGACCTGGACGAGAAGCAGAAGAGCGTGGTCCTCACCGAAGAGGGCACCGAAAAGGCCGAGCGCCTGCTCGAGGAAGCGGGCCTGATCGAAGGCCGCAACCTCTACGACATCGCCAACACGCAGGTCGTCCATCACCTGAACCAGGCGTTGAAAGCCAACGTCATGTTCAAGAAGGACATCGACTATATCGTGAAGGACGGGAAGATCGTCATCATCGACGAGTTCACCGGCCGAATGATGGATGGCCGGCGCTGGTCGGACGGGCTTCACCAGGCGGTCGAGGCCAAGGAAGGTGTGGTCATCGAGCCTGAGAACCAGACGCTCGCTTCGATCACCTTCCAGAATTATTTCCGCATGTACCCGAAGCTCTCGGGAATGACCGGAACGGCCATGACGGAGGCGCCGGAGTTTTTCGACATCTACAAGATGAACGTGGTCGCGATCCCGACCAACGTTCCGGTCCAGCGCATCGACGAGGACGACGTCTTCTACAAGACGATGACCGAGAAGTTCGCTGCCATCACCGAGGAGCTGAAGCAGAAGCAGGAGCACGGCCAGCCCGCGCTCGTCGGCACGATTTCGATCGAGAAATCGGAAATGCTTTCCGAATATCTGCAGAAGGAAGGCATCAAGCATTCGGTCCTCAATGCCCGCTTCCACGAGCAAGAGGCGCACATCGTCGCCCAGGCGGGGCGTATCGGGGCAGTGACGATCGCGACCAACATGGCCGGCCGCGGCACCGACATCCAGCTGGGCGGCAATCTCGAGTTCCGAATGCGGGACGAGCATCCGGAGCTGGCAGAAGGCACGCCCGACTATGAGGCGCAGGCCGAGAAGACCCGCGCCGAAATCGTTGCCGAAAAGCAGCGGGTGCTCGAAGCGGGCGGCCTCTACGTTCTCGGCACCGAGCGGCACGAGAGCCGCCGGATCGATAACCAGCTTCGCGGCCGCTCAGGACGCCAGGGCGACCCGGGACTCTCGAAATTCTACCTCAGTCTCGACGACGACCTGCTGCGCATTTTCGGGCCGCAGACCATGTTCTCACGGCTGATGAACAAGAACCTCGAGGATGGCGAGGCGATCGTCAGTCCGTGGATCAGCAAGGCGATCGAGACCGCTCAGAAAAAGGTCGAGGCACGAAACTACGACATCCGCAAGCAGGTCGTCGAATTCGACGATGTCATGAACGACCAGCGCAAGGTCATCTACGAGCAACGCGCTGACATCATGGATGCGGAGACCGTCAGCGACGTTATCGCCGACATGCGCGAAGAAACGGCATCGGCGATCGTCGCCGTGAACTGCCCCGAGGGCACTTACCCCGAGCAGTGGAACGTCGAGAACCTCAAGGAGAGCATCGACGTGGTGTTCGGCCTCGATGCTCCGATCGACGATTGGCTTCAGGAAGAGGCGGTCGATCCGCAGACCATCACCGAACGGCTGCAGAAGCTCGCCGAAGATTCAATGGCCTCGAAGCTGGAGGGAGTGGAGGTCGAGCGCTGGACCGACGTCGAGAAGCAGATTCTCATCCAGACCCTCGATCATCACTGGAAGGAGCATCTCGCGACGCTCGACGCGCTTCGCCAGGTCATCCACCTCAGGAGCTACGCCCAGAAAAAGCCGATCGACGAGTACAAGCAGGAGGCATTCCTGCTGTTCGAGCGGCTGCTGGTATCGATCCGCGAGGAAGTGACCCGCATCCTGATGCGCGCGCAGGTCCAGCTCGAGGCTCTCCCCCTGCCGGTGCTCCCGGATTTCATCACCCAGCATATCGATCCCTTCTCGGGCGATGACGATACGGCCGACATCGACGCGGCGACGGGCGCGGTTCTTTCGAGCGTTCCCTTTGCGAACATTCCCCAGCAGCCGATGCCGCAGCGCGAAGCCAACGTCGGGGTTGCCGAAGCGCCGATCAGCCGCAATGCGCCGTGCCCATGCGGCTCGGGCAAGAAGTATAAGCATTGCCACGGCCAGCTCGCGTAGCGCTGGGGCCCGCTGCGTCCCCGATCGACCGCACCGAACTGAGGCGCGCCTATCGGCCTGACGAGGAGCAGGTCTCAAATGAGCGCATCTCCCAGGCTCGCCTGTCGAAGGCCGAGCAAGGGGAGGCGGCCGCGATGGCCCGCACGCTCGTCAAGGGTGTTCGGGCGCAAAAGCCTTCGGGCGTGGACGCATTTCTTCGCGCTTACGATCTCGGCTCGGACGAGGGCATTGCGATGATGTGCCTGGCCGAAGCGCTGTTGCGCATCCCGGACGCGCATACCGCGGACGAGCTGATCGCCGACAAGCTTGCCGGGCCGGATTGGTCTGAAAAGCTCGGCCGTTCGGACTCTGCCTTCGTCAACGCTGCCACTTTTTCGCTGCTGCTGACGGGTAAGGTGCTCGAAGGGGCGCAGGACCGTTCGGATAATTGGAAGGCGGCTCTCGGCCGCGCCGTCGGCCGCCTTGGCGAGCCGGTCGTCCGCACCGCCGTGCGCGAAGCCATGAAGATCCTCGGCCGCAACTTCGTCTTCGGCCGGACCATCGACGAAGCACTCCAGCGCGCCAAGCCGGAGCGCTCGAAAGGGCTCAGCCACAGCTTCGACATGCTCGGCGAAGCGGCCAAGACCTATGCAGACGCCGACCGCTATGCCGAATCCTATCGGGCGGCGCTTAGCCGCATCGCCAAGGAAGCGAAGGGCGGATTTCGCGCTTCGCCCGGCATCTCTGTCAAGCTGACGGCGCTTCACCCACGCTTCGAGTTCACGCACGCCGAGGAGGCGCTAGCCCACGTCATTCCGGTCGTTCGCGAATTGGCGCTCAAGGCTGCGAAGGCCGACGTCCATTTCACAATCGACGCCGAGGAAGCTGATCGGCTCGAGCTGCAGATGGATGTGTTCGAGGCGCTGCTTGCCGAGGATGAGCTGTTCGCGAACGGCTGGCAGGGCTTCGGGATCGCGATCCAGGCTTATCAGAAGCGCGCCGCGCCCCTGTGCGACTGGGTGATCGATGCGGCGCGGGTGCACGGGCGCAAATTGATGGTCCGCCTGGTCAAGGGTGCCTATTGGGACACGGAGATCAAGCTGGCTCAGGTCGGCGGCCTCACGGATTACCCTGTCTTCACGCGCAAGGTTGCGACAGACGTTTCCTATCTGGCCTGCGCGAAGAAGCTGCTCGCCGCGCAGGACGTGATTTATCCCGCCTTCGCCACGCACAATGCGAACACCCTCGGCCAGGTAAAGGCGCTGGCGCACGGCAAGGAGTTCGAGTTCCAGCGCCTGCACGGCATGGGCGAGGAACTGTATGAGGAGCTTGCCGGCCTCGAACGGCACCTCGGCGAAAAGCAGACGCCCGTCCGCATCTATGCGCCCGTCGGAAGCCACAAGGAACTGCTCGCCTATCTCGTTCGGCGGTTGCTCGAGAACGGCGCCAATTCGAGCTTCGTGAACCGGATCGCCGACGAACAGGTCTCGGTGGACGAGCTCGTGCATGATCCTGTCGCCGAGCTCGAGACGCTGAGCCCGAAGCGCAACCCCAAGATCGTCCTTCCGACCAACCTGTTCGGCGCCCAGCGCCGCAACAGCGCCGGGGTGGACCTCAGCGATCCACTGGTGCGCGAACCTTTGCTCGAGCGACTGAAAGTCCTCGAAGCCCGCAGCTGGGCCGCAAAGCCGGGCATTGGAAAGGGCAAGGGCAGGGCGATCGTGTCGCCTCACGACCACAGGATCACAGTCGGAACGACATTCGAGGCGACAGCCGACGAGGTCGATCGGATGGTTCGCGCGGCGCATGCCGCGCAAGTCGGTTGGGACGCACTTGGCGGCGAAGCACGGGCGAAAATGCTCGAGCGCGCGGCCGATCTCTACGAGGCGCACGCTGAAAACTTCTTCTCTCTTTGCACTCGTGAAGCCGGGAAGACCTTGATCGACGCGGTGCTTGAAGTGCGCGAAGCGGTCGATTTCCTGCGTTTCTACGCGTCCGAGGCGCGGCGCCAGTTCACTAGGCCCCTTCCGCTTCCGGGACCGACCGGGGAGCAGAATGAGCTTCGGCTGCACGGGCGGGGGGTAATCGCGGCCATTTCGCCGTGGAATTTCCCGCTCGCTATCTTCACCGGTCTGGTTTCTGCGCCGCTCGCCGCAGGCAATGCCGTCATCGCCAAGCCGGCCGGGCAAACGCCGCTTATCGGCGCGCTCGCGATCGAGCTGATGCATCAGGCGGGCATTCCCAAGGACGTGGTCCAGCTCGCGCCCGGCTCCGGCAGGATCGTCGGCGGTACGCTGACCGCGCATCCGCTTCTTTCGGGCGTCGTGTTCACCGGCTCGACCGAAACTGCGCGCATGATCAACCGCACGCTCGCTGAGCGCGATGGACCGATCATCCCGTTCGTCGCCGAAACCGGTGGCCAGAATGCGATGATCGTGGACAGCTCGGCGCTGCCGGAGCAGGTCACCCGCGACGTCATTTCCTCGGCCTTTCAGAGCGCGGGTCAGCGCTGCTCGGCCCTGCGGGTCCTGTTCGTCCAGGAGGACGTCGCCGACGGCATGATCAAGATGATCACCGGCGCGATGGAGGCTCTTAAGGTCGGCGACCCGAGCGATCTGGCAACCGACGTCGGCCCGGTAATCGACGCGCCTGCAAAGAAGGTGCTCGACGACCATATCAAATGGCTCGACAAGAACGCGAAGAAGGTCTGCCGGCTGAAGGCCCCAAAGGAAGCCGCAAACGGGTGCTTCGTTGCTCCCGCCTTTTATGAAATTCAGTCGCTAAGCCAATTGGATCGCGAGAATTTCGGGGCGATTCTTCACGTCATTCGCTTTGCCGGCGACGAGCTCGACAAGGTGGTCGAGGCGATCAACACGACCGGCTATGGCCTTACGCTAGGGCTCCAGAGCCGGATCGACACAGTTCGCGACTATGTCGAGGGACATGCCCGCGTCGGCAACTTCTACGTCAACCGCAACCAGATCGGTGCTGTCGTCGAAAGCCAGCCCTTCGGCGGGGAGGGTTTGAGCGGCACCGGACCGAAGGCAGGCGGGCCGCACTATGTCGCGCGCTTCGCGACTGAGCGAGTCACCTGCATCGACACGACCGCGGCAGGCGGCAACGCAAGCCTGATGGCGGCGCTGGAAGGCTGAAGCTTAAAGAATGGCTCCCCGGGCCTGATTCGAACAGGCGGCCGTCCGATTAACAGTCGGATGCTCTACCGCTGAGCTACCGGGGAGCAGCCACCAGCATCTTTCTGGGGCAAGCGCGGGCTAGATAGCGAAGCTCTCCCCAAACGCAAGCGGTTACGTTGCGAATTGCTCCATTGCGATGCGCTCGTCGAGGGCGTGCTCCGGATCGAACAGCAAGGTCAGAGAACGCTCACGGTCGAGCCGGATTTCGATCCTGGCGACATCGCGGACTTCGGTCTGGTCGGCAACGGCCGAGACCGGCCGGTTCTTCGCTTCGAGAATGGTCAGGCACACGGCTGTGTCGTCAGGCAGGATCGCCCCGGACCACCGCCTCGGCCGGAACGGGCTGATCGGTGTCAGCGCCAGCATCTTCGCCTGAAGCGGAAGGATGGGTCCACGCGCCGAGAGATTATAGGCGGTCGAGCCCGCGGGCGTCGCGACCAGCACTCCGTCGCAGGCGAGCTCAGGCAAGGCAACGCGGCCGTTCACCGCGATTTCGATCTTCGCAGTCTGTCGGGTTTCCCTGAGCAGCGATACTTCATTGATGGCGGCATGTGTGAAGGTCTGTCCCGCCACCGTGGTCGCCCGCATCTCAAGCGGCGCAACCCGGATTGCCTTGGCTTGCTCGATCCGGTCGCTCAGCTGATCGAGCCGCCAGTCGTTCATCAGGAAGCCAACAGTGCCCCGGTTCATTCCAAAGACGGGTACCGGCCGGCGGTTGGCGTCGAGCATGTCGTGAAGCGTCTGGAGCATGAAACCGTCGCCGCCGAGCGCCACCAGCACCTCGGCGTCGTCCGCGCCGGCGAACTTGTAGCGCCGCCGCAGCATCGTCTCGGCCGCCTTCGCCACGTCCGTATGCGACGACAGAAGCCCGATCCCGCGGCTCGACAGGTCGAGCGGCACTCTCTCTCCAGGCTTGGATGAGTCTGCGTTCAAGCCGTCGCTCCTCCCTTTGCTGCGAAGATAGGGGCATTGCCGCTGAACGTCACTGTCCCGTTTCGGGCCGCCACAATACAAGGCGGTTCCGATTATTCCCCCGAGCCGTTACGGCCCGCCCGACCATGCTGAGGTGGGAGAGCATTACTGCTTGGGGGAGGCGGGCGTCGGACGTCGGGGCAACGGCGCCTGTTTCCCCCATTCGCGACACGATCCTGGAATCCGTCATCGCGCACGAGCAGGTCGAGCTGCTCTTCCAGCCAATAATCGACGCTTCCACCGGCCGTGTTGCAGGAGCTGAAGCACTTGCTCGCTCCGCAGTCGCAAGCACTGCAGAGGCGCTCTTTGCGCGGGCTGACGCTGCGGCGCTCGGCGAGCGGCTGTCGCGCCTGGTGCAACATAAGGCCCTGTGCTCGGCTTCCGTCTGGGAAGGAGTCCTCAGGGATCTTCGAGTGTCGATTAATCTGCTCCCGGCGGACATCTGCCGCGCGGGCTACGACCGGTGGCTGCTCGATGAGATCGCCGCGGCTGGGATCGATCCGCGCCGGGTCACGCTCGAAATTACTGAGAGCGCCTTGCTTGCCGACCGCGAAAGCGTCGCGGCGCGCCTCACGGCCTTGCGCGAGGCCGGCCTAAGGATAGCGGTCGACGATTTCGGGACCGGCTACGCAAGCCTCGCCTATCTCACGTCATTGCCGCTCGACATGCTCAAGGTCGACCGCGGCCTCATCGCCGAGATCACCGAGCGCGAGCCGGACCGGATCGTCGTCAAGGCGCTGATCGGCCTTGCGCGTGAGCTTGGGCTTACCGTAGTCGTCGAGGGCGTCGAGACCGTCGAGCAGCTGGCGCTCATCCGCGAATGGGGTTGCGATCTCTATCAGGGATTTCTTGGGGCTCCGCCGCTGACCCAGGAGGAACTGGCTCGGTATGCTGCGGTGACGCAGGTCGAACCAGCCTAGCCCTTCCGTCGAAAAGTGGGCGAACGCAAATTCGAACTGTGGCTGGTGGGTGGTGACGCGGAGGTATGCTCATGAAGCCTGTAGTCGCGGTTCTTGCACTTGCTGCTCTTGCCGCTGGGGGTTGTGAAAAGCATGCACCGCCGCAGCAATTCTCGCAGGCCGCGCTCGATCAGGCGCTTACCGATCCGGCGCGCAAGGACCAGCGCGACGCCGCCGACGCGCGGCGCAAGCCCGCACCGCTGATTGCGCTCGCCGGCGTGAAGCCGGGCGACAAGGTTCTCGACCTGATTCCGGGCAGCGGTTACTGGACCCGCATCTTCAGCAAGCTCGTGGGGCCCGAGGGCAAGGTCTATTCGGTTTGGCCGCAAGCCTATGCGCGAGAGGCGATGGGCAATGTCGCAGACCTGAGAAAGCTCTCGGCCGACAAATATTACGGCAATATCGTGGTCGAAGTTGAGCCAACGACCGCTCTGACCGCACCGGAGCCGCTCGACGTCGTGTGGACCTCACAGAATTTCCACGATTACCCCGACGAATTCATGGGCAAGGGCGATCCCGGGCAGCTGGCGAGGGATGCGTTCAAGATCCTGAAGCCCGGCGGCACCTTCATGGTCATCGACCATATTGCGAAGGCCGGGCGGGGGCTGTCGGACACGGATACATTGCATCGCATCGATCCGGCCGCTGTCCGCAAGATCGTCGAAGGGGCGGGCTTCAAGTTCGCCGGCGAAAGCAAAGTGCTCGAGAATAGTGCCGATCCACTCGACATCCCTGTCTTCGACAAGTCGATCCGCGGTCACACGAGCCAATTTGCCTACAAGTTCGTGAAGCCCGCCTAAGCGGCGACGAGCTCTTTCTTGACGCCGGCCGCCGCGACACGCGCGAGGCCGCGCGAAAGTTGCACCGCACCATTCAGCCGAGCTTCGGCCGTCGGCCAGTCGCGGCTAATCGCCATCTTGCTGTCCGGTCGAAGCTTCGCGGCGCCCTTCAGTCGATCGATATAGCCGAGCAGGCCCTGAAGGTCCGGAAAGCCGCTGTCCGCGAAGGTGACGACGGCCCCCTTGGGACCGAGGTCGAGCTTTGCGACCATCGCCTCGCGGCAATTGAGCTTCACTTCAACGATTTTCATCAGGTTCGCGGTTTCTTCGGGGAGGGCACCGAAACGGTCGATCAGCTCGGCCGCGAAGGCATCGATCGCGGGACGGTCCTCGAGCTCGCCGAGGCGCCGGTAGAGACCCATTCGGAGGTCGAGATCGGGCACATAATGCTCAGGAATCATGATTGGCGCATCGACGCTGATCTGCGGCGAGAATTCTTCCCTGGGCGGGGTGCCGCCAGCCTTCAGCTCGACGATCGCATCCTCGAGCATCGACTGATAGAGCTCGAACCCGACCTCCTTGATGTGGCCTGACTGCTCGTCCCCGAGCAGGTTGCCGGCGCCGCGAATATCGAGATCGTGGCTGGCGAGCTGGAAGCCCGCGCCCAGGTTGTCGAGCTCGGAGAGGACCTTGAGCCTCTTCTGCGCCGCTTCGGTGATCGACCGGGTCGTAGGCATGGTGAGATAGGCATAGGCGCGCGCCTTGGAGCGGCCAACTCGGCCGCGCAGCTGGTAGAGCTGAGCGAGGCCGAAACGGTCGGAGCGATAGACGACCAAGGTGTTCGCGCTCGGGATGTCTAGCCCACTTTCTACGATCGTGGTCGACAAGAGCACGTCATATTTGCGGTCGTAGAAGGCGCTCATACGTTCCTCGACCGCGGTCGCGCTCATCTGTCCGTGCGCGGTGATGAACTTCACCTCCGGCACCTGAATGCGAATCCATTCCTCCATGTCGGGGAGGTCGGCCACGCGGGGGACGACGAAAAAACTCTGCCCGCCGCGGAAATGCTCGCGAAGAAGCGCCTCGCGAAGAACGACACCGTCGAAGGGAGTGACATAAGTGCGCACCGCCAGGCGGTCGACGGGCGGTGTCTGGATCACCGACAGCTCGCGAAGCCCACTCATAGCCATCTGTAGCGTTCGGGGGATTGGCGTCGCGGTCAGTGTCAGGACGTGGACGTCATTCTTGAGCGCTTTCAGCCGCTCCTTGTGAGCGACCCCGAAATGCTGCTCCTCGTCGACAATAACCAGGCCCAAGCGTTTGAAGTCTATGCTTTTTGCGAGGATGGCGTGGGTACCGATGACGATGTCCACGGTCCCGTCAGCCAGCCCCTCCTTGGTGCGCTTCGCCTCGGCCGAAGGAACGAGGCGCGACAGACGTCCGATCTTCATCGGGAAACCGTGAAAGCGCTCCACGAAATTGGAATAATGCTGGCGCGCGAGAAGCGTGGTCGGGCAGATCAGCGCGACCTGCTTGCCCGACATCGCCATGACGAATGCGGCGCGAAGCGCGACCTCAGTCTTGCCGAAGCCGACGTCGCCGCAGACGAGACGATCCATCGGCTTGCCTGCTTCAAGGTCGCCGAGCACGTCCTCGATCGCCCTGTCCTGATCGTCCGTCTCCTCGTAGGGAAAGCGGTTGACGAATTCGGGGTAGCTGGCGTCCGGCTCGGCGATCACTCCGGGACGCGTGGCCCGCGTTGCTGCGATCTTGATAAGCTCGCCCGCGATCTCGCGGATCCGCTCCTTCATCCGCGCCTTGCGGCGTTGCCAGGCCTCTCCGCCGAGGCTGTCGAGGGAGACGCCTTCGCTCTCGTTGCCGTAGCGTGAGAGCAGTTCGATGTTCTCGACGGGGACGTAGAGCTTGTCGCCGCGCGCATATTCGAGCGCGACGCAGTCGTGGGGCACCTTGCTGACGGGGATTTGCGTCAGGCCCTCGTAGCGCCCGATGCCGTGGTCGGCGTGGACCACGAGGTCGCCTGGCGACAGCGTAGCCAGTTCCTCGAGGAATGCCGCTGCGGCTTTCTTCTTGCGCCGGCGAACCAGGCGATCGCCGAGCATGTCCTGCTCGGTGAGCACCGCCACTTCAGGGGTGGTGAAGCCGTGGTCGAGCGGGAGAACAAGCAATGCGGGTTGGGTCTTCGATCCCAGGGATTCCTGCCAGCTGTCTGCGAGCTTTTGCGCCTTTAGGCCGTGGTCTTCGAGCAAGCCGCTCAGACGCTCGCGGGCGCCGCGCGTGTAGCTTGCAAGCACGACCTTGCGGCCGCCTCGGCGGAGATCGCCGATATGCTTAGCGACCGCTTCGTAAACGTTGGCCTGCTGGGCGCGCTCGGGGGCGAAATCGCGCGCCGAATTGACGCCGAAATCGATCACTCGATCGGATTCGGGCTCGTGGAAAGGAGAGGCGAGATGGATCGGCCGGTCAGCTTCCTCGTTCTCCCATTCCTTCTTCGAGAGATAGAGCGCGTGCGGCTCAAGCGGGCGGTAGCTCCCGGGCTCTCCCTCCATCGCGCGAACGCGATTCTGGTAATAATCGTCGATCGCCTCGCGCCTCGACTGCACCGCCTGGTCGGCGGCGGAGTCGCGGATGACGAGGTCATTTTCCCCGAGATGATCGAAGAGCGTTTCGAGCCGCTCTTCGAGAAGCGGCAGCCAATGCTCCATGCCCGACATTCGCCGGCCCTCGGACAGCGCCTGGTAAAGCGGGTCCTGAGTGGCCGTGGCGCCGAACTTCTCGCGGTAGCGGGAGCGGAATCGCTTGATGCTGTCGGCGTCGAGCAAGGCTTCCGATGCCGGCATCAGCGTGAAAGCCTTCGCCTTGTCGGTCGACCTTTGGTCGGTGGGATCGAAGCGCCGCAGGCTGTCGATCTCATCGCCGAAGAAGTCGAGCCTCAGCGCGAGCTCCTCGCCGGCGGGGAACAGGTCGATGAGGGATCCACGAACCGCATATTCGCCATGCTCGGCGACCGTATCCGTCCGCTCATAGCCGAGCGCGTTCAACTGCTCCACCAGAGTCTCGCGCTCGATCCGCTCACCCTCGGCGATCCGCCTGGTGAGCTGTCGGATTCGGAACGGGGTAAGTATCCGCTGGGTCGCCGCGCTCGCGGTCGCCACGAGAAGCTGCGGCTTCTCGCGCCTGGTCTGCAGATGATTGAGCGTCGCGAGGCGCTCGGCCATGACTCGGAGTGCAGGGGAAGCGCGATCGTAAGGCAGGCAGTCCCAGCCCGGGAGCGTCAGCACCTCCACCTCCGGCGCGAACAGCGGGACCGTCTCCGCGAGGGCGCGCATCGCCGCTTCGTCGGCGACAATCGCGACCGTTCGCCCACCATTGCCGGTCCCATGGACCGCCCGCGCGAGGTCGGACGCGAGCCACGGGAGGAAGCCTGTCGGCACGCCGGCGAGCGTTAGTGGGTGTCTTGCGCGGAGCACGCGCTGAAGCGTCTCAGTCATCGCACGATCCGGATGTAGTCGAGCTTCTTGAGCGCTTCGGTCATCGGCCCGGCGAACCGCTCCGGCGGCTCGGCGGTTCCGTGGGCCCAGGCCATGATGTCGACGTCCTGCTCCTCGAGCATTTGCTCGAACAGCGCACGCTCCTGCAAACCCCAGTGCTGGTGGTGAACATTGAAGAACCCGCCGATCAGCAAGTCCGCTTCCTTCGTGCCGCGATGGTGCGCGCGCCAGGCGAGGCGTTTAAGGTCCGGATCGGAAGGCATGGAGCGCATGTAGTTTGTCGCAAATCAAATTGCGACCCACTCCAATTGTTATCGCGAAAACACGCGGTTACGCACCTTTCCGCAGATAAGGGAGTTTCGCGTGACTGGGCTGATCCTGCTTGGACTTCTGTCGCGTAGGCTCAAGGCCAAGCCCGCGCTCACCGCAGACGGCAAGCCGACCTGCGACATGATTCAAGCGAGCATCGATTGGCACATGCCGCCGCCGGACATGATGAATCGGCTGATGGGTCAGGGAGGCTAGGCACGATCCCAAACCGGGCGGCCGCTCAGACGGATTGCTTCGCTGCCTCCGCAATGACAACAACCGTCCATGCGGCCCGACATCCTCAACCCGCTGTTCACCGAGGTGGAGGCGCTGAAGGGCGTCGGGCCGCAGGTTGCCAAGCTCCTCAAGAAGCTCGGCATCGAACGCGCCGCCGACCTGCTCTATCATCTGCCGATCGGGTCGATCGAGCGGATCAACGCACCGGCTGCCAACGGCGCGCTGCTGGGCCGCAATGTCATCCTTGAGCTGACGCCGTTCGACAGCCGGGAAAACCGCTCCGGCCGTGGTCCGACGCGCATCTTCGCGAGCGATGGCGACGGCAATTCGATCAGCCTCGTTTATTTCAACAATCCGGGATGGGCGAAAAGGTCATTGCCGAAGGGCGAAAAGCGCATCGTTTCCGGCAAGCTGGAGCAATATGGTGATGAGTGGCAGATCATCCATCCGGAAGTCGCGGAACCCGGCAAGGGACCGCCGCCGCTGATCCGCGAGCCCGTCTATCCGCTGACCGAAGGCCTGACGAACCGAAGGCTGGGAGAGCTGGCGCGCGAAGCGCTTGAGCGCGCGCCTGACTTGCCGGAGTGGATCGAGCCCAGCCTGCTATCGCGCGAGGCGTGGGGCGCCTGGCGAGCATCGCTCGCCATCGCGCATCGCGAGCCGGGCGCAGAGGCCGGGCGACGGCGTCTCGCTTATGACGAAATCTTCGCCAATCAGCTTGCGCTCCTCTTGCTTCGCCAATCGCAGCGACGGCATCGCACAAAATCGCTTCCTGGCAGCGGGGAGCTGATACGTCAGCTGAAGCTTCCCTATCAGCTTACAGACGCCCAGCGCCGTGTGATCCGCGAAATCCGCGGGGACATGGCTCAGGATCTACCGATGCTTCGGCTGCTGCAAGGCGACGTCGGTTCCGGCAAGACTCTAGTTGCGCTGGCCGCGATGCTGACCGCGGTGGAGAGCGGAGCGCAGGCGGCGCTTCTCGCGCCGACCGAAATCCTCGCGCGCCAGCATCACGCCACTTTGCTCGGTCAGCTCGACAGCATTGGGGTTCGCGTTGCGATCCTCACCGGCCGCGAGAAGGGCCGCGCGAGGGACAGCGTGCTGATGGGTCTCGCCGACGGGTCGGTGGACATCCTCGTCGGCACTCACGCGATCTTTCAGGAAAAGGTCGGTTACAAGAAGCTTGGGCTGGCAGTCATAGACGAGCAGCACCGTTTTGGGGTCTCGCAGCGGCTGCTGCTGACGTCCAAGGCGGAGCATCCGCCGCACCTGCTGGTGATGACCGCAACGCCGATCCCGCGGACGCTGACCCTGACCCAATATGGCGAGATGGACGTCAGCCGCATCGACGAGATGCCGCCCGGCCGAACGCCGGTCGAGACGCGGGTTATCAGCGAGGAAAAGTTGCCTGACGTCATCGAAGGGCTCGGCCGCCACATCGCGGCGGGCAATCAGGCCTATTGGGTGTGTCCGTTGGTCGAAGAGAGCGAGAAGACCGACGCCGCCGCTGCGGAAGAACGCGCGCGTATTCTCACGCTCCGTTTCGGCGAGGAGAAGGTCGGGCTCGTCCATGGCCGGATGAAGGGATTGGAGAAGGACGCGGTGATGGCGCGCTTCGCGTCGGGCGAGCTCGCCGTGCTGGTGGCGACAACGGTGATTGAAGTCGGCGTCGACGTTCCCAATGCTACCCTGATGATCGTGGAAGGGGCCGAACGCTTTGGCCTTGCGCAGCTCCACCAGCTCCGCGGCCGTGTCGGGCGTGGCTCAGGTAAGAGCACGTGCCTGCTGATCCGCGGCCCGAATCTCACCGAGGTCGGCCGCGCACGGCTGTCGTTGATGCGCGAGACAAGCGACGGCTTTCGCATTGCGGAGGAGGATTTGCGGCTGCGCGGACCCGGCGAGATCCTCGGCACGCGCCAGTCAGGCGAAGAGATATTTCGTGCCGCCACGCCGGAGGATGTCGAAACGCTCGCACCGGTCGCCCAGAGCGATGCGATGCTGCTCCTCGACCGAGATGGCGGGCTTAAGGGGGAACGGGGACAGGCGGCGCGAATTTGCCTTTATCTCTTCGAACGGGACCAAGCCGTGGACCTGATTAGGTCCGGATAAGGAGCCATCAATGAGTCCTGCGGTGTTTCTGCCCATTCTGCTGGTACTTCTTGCCGGAGGAATGATCGCGCTCCAGGCACCGACCAATGCGATCCTGGCGCGGGCAGGCGGATCGCCCGTCCTTGCCGCGCTCATTTCATTCGCGGTGGGCACGGTCACCTTGCTGCTCGTGTGGCTTGCCAGCGGCAATCGCCCGCGCGTGGGCGCCTTCGGAGGACTTCCGCCATACGCGTGGCTCGGCGGCGCCTATGGAGCGCTCTACGTCGCAGTGGCCGCCTACGCTGCGCCGCGGCTCGGCCTCGCCGCCTTGATCACGATTGGAATTGCCGGGCAGATCGCGATGGCCCTGCTGCTTGACCATTTCGGGGCGCTCGGACTTCCGCGCGAGCCGATAAATCTCGGACGCATCGCCGGAGTGGCATTGGTTTTCGCTGGGGTTGTGCTCGTCCGCAGAAGCTAGCGGACCAATAGTGCGTGCCGCTTCTTGCCCAGGCTCAGTTTTAGGGGATCGGCGGCGGCAGTGAGCATCAATCCGGGATCGCTGACGGTAACGTCGTCGAGCCGGACCGCGCCTTCGGCGATCTTGCGCTTGGCTTCCTTGTTGGACGGCGTGAACCCGAGCGCCGTCAGGGCGTGTGTAATGTTCATGCCCTCGCCAAGCGATAGGGTCGGCAGATCTTCGCCAAGGCCGCCCGCACCGAAGGTGTCCGCGGCCGTCCGAGCCGCGGCTTCCGCCGCTTCCCGCCCGTGGAGAAGCGCCGTCGCTTCGGTCGCTAGCACCACCTTCGCATCGTTGATCTCGGCGCCCGTCAGACTCTCCAACTTGCCAATGTCCTCGAGCGAGAGGTCGGTAAACAGCTTGAGGAAGCGGCCGACGTCGGCGTCCTGGGTGTTCCGCCAGAACTGCCAGTAATCGTAAGGGCTGAGCAGCTTCTCATCGAGCCAGACCGCGCCCCTCGCAGTCTTTCCCATCTTCGCGCCGTCGGCGGTGGTAATGAGTGGGGTGGTCACTCCGAACAGCTCGGCCCCGTCGATCCGCCGGGTGAGCTCGATTCCGTTTACGATATTGCCCCACTGATCCGATCCGCCGAACTGCGCCCGGCAACTGGCGCGCCGTGACAGCTCCAGAAAGTCGTAGGCCTGGAGGATCATGTAGTTGAACTCCAGGAAGGTCAGCGGCTGTTCGCGGTCGAGGCGCAGGCGCACGCTGTCGAAGGTCAGCATTCGGTTGATCGTGAAATGCCGCCCGACCTCGCGAAGGAAGGGAATGTACTGCAGCGTATCGAGCCAGTCGGCATTGTTGACGATGATTGCGTCGCGCGGTCCGTCGCCAAAGGTCAGGAATCTCTCGAAGACTCGGCGGATGTTGGCGATGTTGGAATCGATCTCTTCGCCTGTGAGCAGCTTGCGGCTTTCGTCCTTGCCGCTCGGGTCGCCGACCTTCGTCGTTCCGCCACCCATGAGGACGATCGGCCGATGTCCTGCCTGCTGCAAGCGGCGCAGGAGCATGATCGAGACGAGGTTGCCGACGTGAAGGCTGGAGGCGGTCGCATCGAAGCCGACGTACGCGCCGACCACGTCCTTCGCCGCGAGAGCGTCGAATGCGACGGGATCGGTGACCTGGTGGATATAGCCGCGCTCTTCGAGCAGGCGCATGAGGCTGGAATTGTAGGCGGTCATGATCGAGCGCTTAGCGTCATGGTCCCGCCGCTGCTACTGTGCGGCGATGCAATTCAACCTGCAGCCGCATCCGACTACGCTACCGACGATCCCGGACCTCAAGGTCTGGGTTACGGTAGACCATGCAGCCTCGCTCGCGGCGGTAGCGACGACCAACATCTGGTTCGGGATCGGAGCTCCCGCCGCAAAATTCGTCATTCCTGAGCCCAGCGATGCCGCAAGGAAGGATGAGTTATGGAAGACAACCTGCCTCGAGGCTTTCCTCCGGCCGATCGGCGAACAAGCCTATCGCGAATGGAATTTCGCGCCGTCGGGCGAGTGGGCGGCGTACGACTTCTCCTCGACCCGGACGGACATGAACGAGGCCGAGGCCACCGATCCGTATATTCGGATGGAGGACAATCTCACCTGGTGGGCGCTCGGTGCATCGATCGCTGTTCCCGCCGATACGAACTGGGAGCTTGGCCTCTCCGCGGTGCTCGAGGAAAAGGGCGGGACCAAGTCTTATTGGGCGCTGGCTCATCCGAACCTTGAAAAGCCGGATTTCCACGACCCCGGTTGCTTCGCCGCGCACCTCCCTTAAGCAAGGTCGAATGACCTTATTCGGTATCGACCGCCTCCTCATCGACCCAGACCTGCGCAAGCCCCTCGAAGGCAAGCGCGTCGCACTTCTGGCTCACCCAGCGTCCGTCACCCGTGACCTCACTCATAGTCTCGATGCGCTGGTCGCTTCGGGATTGAACGTTTCGGCCGTCTTTGGACCTCAGCACGGCGTTCGCGGCGACCTCCAGGACAACATGATGGAGTCTCCGGACTTCACCGATCCGACCTACGGCGTCCCCGTATTCAGCCTTTACGGCGAAGTTCGGCGTCCGACCGGCCAATCGATGGGAACGTTCGACACGATCCTCGTCGACCTCCAGGACCTCGGCTGCCGCATCTACACCTACGTGACAACGCTGCTCTATGTGCTCGAGGCGGCTGCGGAATGGGGCAAGAGCGTCTGGGTTTTGGACCGCCCCAATCCCGCCGGGCGTCCGGTCGAGGGCCTGACGCTTAGGGCCGGCTGGGAAAGCTTCGTCGGCGCGGGCCCGATGCCAATGCGCCACGGCCTAACGCTCGGCGAGCTCGGCCACTGGTTCATCCGTCACTTCAGACTCGATGTAGACTATCGCGTGATCGAGATGGACGGTTGGGAACCGGACCAGGCGCCCGGCTATGGCTGGCCGCCCGAGCGGGTATGGATCAATCCGAGCCCCAATGCCTCCAACCTCAACATGGCGCGCGCCTATGCCGGTACCGTGATGCTGGAGGGAACGACGCTGAGCGAGGGCAGGGGCACTACGCGGGCGCTGGAGTTGTTCGGAGCGCCCGACCTAGACCCTCTCCGGATCCTGGCCGAGATGGAGCGCCTCGCGCCCGAATGGCTTATCGGTTGCAAGCTGCGCGACATCACCTTCCAGCCGACCTTCCACAAGCATGTCGGGGAAATGTGCCGCGGGCTGTTCATTCATGCAGAAGGACGGTTCTACGATCACGAGGCATTCAAGCCCTGGCGGCTCCAGTCGCTCGCCTTCAAGGCGATTCGCCGCCTCTATCCGGACTACGACCTTTGGCGCGATTTTGCTTACGAATATGTGTTCGACAAGCTCGCGATCGAGGTCATCAACGGCTCGACCCTGCTGCGCGACTGGGTGGATGACAACGAGGCAGCACCGGGCGACCTCGACGCCATCGCGATACCCGACGAACGCAACTGGCAAGATGGGCGCAGGGAGTTGCTGATTTACTGACCCCAGCGTGGTTAACGAAGAAGTAGGAGGTTCTCCGTATCTCCGCTCCTGAATTGTTCGGGAGCGGGGCCTCAGATGGCGACGGCGGGGATCGAAGAAGTCACGGAAAATGCGATCCGCGCGGTGGCGCGCGATTGCGGATCGCTCTCGATGGAGTGCAGCGACGTCGCCGGCTACGTGCAAGGCGTCGCCGTCCGGATCGGCGAGCATCTCAAAATGCTCGATCAGCTCGAGGAAGTCACGACGCGCCTGATGGGCGACCAGTCGCGAGTTTCGGATTCCACGGACGAGGCGCGGCTTCTGTCAGAGCAGGCCAAGGCCAAGCTCGAAGCAGGACGCGAGGCGATCGATGGAACGATCGAGGGCTTCAAGGGACTGACCGAGCTTGTTGTCCAGCTTGGTGAGCGGATGGCGGGTTTCGCCTCCGCGATGAACCAGGTGCAGACGGTTTCCTCGACGATCGAGACGATCGCCCGAAAGACCAACATGCTCGCGCTCAATGCGACCATCGAAGCTGCCCGCGCCGGCGACGCCGGCCGAAGCTTCGCGGTCGTCGCCGCCGAGGTGAAGAAGCTTGCGCACGACACGCGTGCGGCGACCAGCCAGATCGCTTCGACGATCGGTGAGCTGACCCGCGAAGCGAGCGCAGTCACGACCGAGATCAAGACCGGCGTCGAGCGCAGCCGCGCCGCGCAGGCCGGCTTTGGCACGATTGGCGACACCGTTCGCGAGGTCAGCGAGATCGTCGGAATGGTCGACCGCCAGACGGAGGGCATCGCTCATTCGACCAGCATGATCCAAACCAGCGTCGACCGCGTGAAGGCCGGTCTTACCGAGTTCGCCGGGGATGCGCGCGCCAACGGAAGCGAGCTGCTCACCGCACAAAAGCGCCTCGGCCATCTCGAAATGCTGTCCAACACCATGCTCGACACGCTCGCGAATTCGGGCGCGGAAATCGACGATACGCCGTTCATCCTCAAGGCACAGGATGCCTGCCGACAGATCCAGAACATCGTCGAGCGGTCGATCGACCAAGGGGACATCAGCGTCGAGGACGTGTTCGACCGCGACTACAAGATCGTCGAAGGGTCAAACCCGGTCCAGTACGACGTGCGGTTCAACGCGGCCGCCGACAAGCTCATCCGGCCAATCCTGGACCGCGTGAAGACCAGCGATGGCAGGATCATCGGCTCTGCGATCGGCGACATGAACGGCTATCTCCCGACGCACCTTACCGAGCGAAGCCATCCGCAAGGTCCGGACCCGGTCTGGAACGACGAGCACTGCCGCAACAAGCGGATCCTCATCGACGACACGACGCGGATGGCGCTCGCAAGCGAAAGGCCGGCCACGCTCGCGACCTATCGGATGGAGCTCGGCGACAAGTTCATCCCGGTGAAGAACGTTTTCGTGCCCCTGTGGATCAAGGGCCGGCGCTGGGGAAATTATGAGCTCGCATACCGTGACGATTGATGGCGCGGGTCACGGCTTACGAAAGCTTACCCGCCCATAAACCTCGTCTTTACGCCCTTGCGTTAGGACCGGTTCGATAAGGCTCTACCTGACGCAGTTCGGACGAGGGGAAAGGAATGGCGATTAACCGGTCAGCCGAATCGAAACCGGTCAGCGTTGCCGAAGTCCAGCTCGCTCGGGTCTCCGGCGACGGCTCTGCGCGTCATTCACACCTGACAACCCTGCTGGAAGGCACCGGCCGCCATTCCGGCCGAGACATGGCCGACGCAGTCCATCTACTTTGCAGCCTTCATGGCCATTATCCGGGACTGATCGAGATCGCGCTCCAACGTTGCCCAAAGGGCGCGGTGGCCGAGTGGCTTAGCCATGCATCCGACTCATTCGAGCGCGAGCGGCTTTACCTGGTCCGGTTGACGTCGGCAGTGGGCCCGCTTCCAAGCACGCCTGGCGCCGCGGAGACCGAGGCAAGCCTCGTCGCAGCCCGGCATGCCCTCGAGACCCTGGCGACGTCTGAGCGCGACGGCTGCGCGCTCGGCGCTGCCACGGCGCTCGTTTGCGACTGGTGGCCGGTGCGGCGCCTGCTCGACCGGGCTGCGGCTCGCGTCGGGACGGAGGCCCCGGCGCCGTCGCTGCCCGATGAGGCTTCAGTAGTCGCCGTTGTCGATCGTGCCGCAGTCAGCGCTGGCGCCGCACGGGCTCTGGGGTTCGGCGGAGAGCAACTGCTGCTCCAGCACCGCGCCCTGCTCGACCTTCTCGAAGCGCGCGCCGAAGCCCGCGGAGAGTTTTAGGCTGCGCCGCTCGAGTGACGCGCCCAACGCGTCACTTCACGCCGCTTTCGCGAATTCGCGCTGCTCGTTGGAGGCGGACGCCTCAACTGCATCGGCGACTGCCACTTCAGATTTCGCTTTCGGGAAGAGCAAGCGCGACGCGAGCACGACGGCGCCGAGCGCGAAGTAGGCGACGACCGCCCACAACGGGCTGTAGAGCACGCTGGCCGCGAACGGGATGCGCAGGAACGTCGGGTTGAACCCGAAATCTTCGCCGATCGCTTCGCAGACGCCCAGGATCGTGTGCGACCGAAGGGGCAGGGCGACCTGATTTTCTTGCGCTTCCATTATTCGCTCCAACTGGCAAAACCTAGTGCGGAGATACCGAGCAAGAGGCGTGCCAAACTGTAAAATCGCGGAAAACCAACGCATTACAACCAGCGAGAAATTTCTAGTTCGGAAATCCCACCACGCTCCGCATCGCAAAGTTGGGAATTTGCACCGCGTGCTGCAAGTGCGTTGCTGCGGCGCAGCATTGATTATCGACGAACGGATGCAAATCTAGTACGGGCGGCGCCCGAAAGCCGGGCTGCCGCGCCTTGAAGGAGCCGCCGATCCGATGATGCGGATCATGATGAAGTCGAAAATCCACCGCGCGACGGTGACTCAGGCCGACCTCGACTATGTGGGGTCGGTCACGCTCGACGCTGCGCTGATGGAGGCTGCCGACCTGCTGGAAGGCGAGCAGGTGGCGATCGTCGACATCACCAACGGCGCCCGGATCGAAACCTATGTCATTCCCGGCGAGCGCGGAAGCGGAGTGATCGGGATCAACGGCGCCGCTGCTCACCTGGTCCACCCTGGCGATCTCGTGATCATCATGAGCTATGCGCTGGTGACCGATGCGGAAGCTCGGGCACTCGAGCCGAAGGTCGTCCACGTCGACGACAAGAACCAGATTGTAAAACTCGGCAACGATCCGGCGGAGCCGGTGCCCGGCTCAAGCCAGGTCAGGGGCGATCTGATCGCGGCGAAGTGACATCGCTCGCGGTAAGCAGCCGCCACGGCGGCGGCAGATAATCCGTCGACATGTAATAATAGAAGAGGCAGCGCCCGCTGTCGTCGCGGTTGATGCCCTTGGCGATTCCGAAAGCGACGTCGCCGCTGAAAACCGGGCCGCCGCTGTCGCCGGGGATGCACGACGGTCCTCTCACCGTCACCCAGGTCGGCGAGCAGGGGCCACCGCATAGAGCGCCGGGCGGCGCGTAGTCGGTCAGTTCGACGGTCGCGCAACTGTAGCCCGAGCTTTCGCCATAGTGGCAGAGGAAGTCCCCGGCGCGCGTGCTTGCGACATTGCGCCAGGTGCGGACGTTGCGGAGCGATCCCGCGCCACGGTCGGCATAGAATGAAGGGTCGGGCGAGCTCGAGCTGCCGTTGATCTGTACGTCGCGATAGGCAGCTCCCCACGATCCGATCATGGGCAGCGTCGGGCTGAGGCCACCGTCCCGGTCGACGTAAGTGAGTTGGTCGGGACAATGCGCCGCGGTCGTGATGGCGTTGGTCTCGCCATTGGTTACGACGAAGCCGGTAGTGCACCGGTTGCGCCGGTTCGTCAGCAAGTTCAGGCCTTCAACCCTACCACCTCCATCGACGCTCATGTTCGATTCGTTGAGCTCATTGACTGCCACCCGGACCGGCACGCCGCCGATTTGCTCCGCGCGCCTGCGGATCGTCTCAATCCCAAGGCGTGACGCATCCGCTGGCGTCACCAGAAGCACCACCTCCCCAGTGCGCTGGTCGTAACCGGCGCCCCGTGCTCCCGGCAGGTCGCTTCGAAAGTCGATCAGATGACGTCGCATGGCGGCAATCGCTTGCTCATGCGTTGCCTTGGCTCCCGTCTTGAAGACCACGGGGACTCCGGCGGCCACGCGGTCGGCGACGGGGTCGAGACCAGTCAGCAAGATGACGATCCGATATTGAGGCGCATGCTCGATGGAAATTCCGGCAAGCCGGGCGGAGAATTCGCGGGCTATTCCATCGGTGGCCGCGACGCTTTCTTGCTGGGCCTTGAGGCGGCGAAACCCTTCTTCCGGAGAAACCCGGAACTGCCCTGCATATTGAGCCGAATCTTCCGCGAGCGCCTCGTCGGGCGTTTCGACTCTCTGCGCTTCCGCGACGTGGGCGGAGGCGAGCAGGAGGAAGGCCGGGAACCATCGCATCGACAGGCGCTCATTCCATTCCCATGTTAAACGCGCACTGAAGGAGACCAGCGATGGCCACAACAATCTCGACCGCTTTCGACCTCACCCCGCCGACGAAAGAACAATTCGATGCGCTTGTTGCCGAGCTCGGCGATGAGGAACGCCATGTGCTTCTCGAGCACGGGACGGAGGCGCCTTTCTGCGGCATCTTCCTGAACGAGAAGCGCCCCGGAGTCTTCACCTGCCGCCTGTGCGGCCTGCCGCTATTTCACGGGGGCACCAAGTTCGAGAGTGGAACCGGCTGGCCGAGCTTCACCCAGCCATTTGCCGAGGGTCACCTCGAGTATATCCGCGACACCAGCTACGGGATGGTGCGGACAGAGATCGTATGCGTCCGCTGCGGGGCTCACCAGGGACATGTCTTCCCGGACGGGCCGCCCCCGACTGGCGAGCGCTATTGCATCAATTCCGTGAGCCTCGCGTTCACTGCAGAAGGAGAGCGGCTACCCGACAAGCTCGGCAGGGGCGCGCCCGAGGGCGAAATCGTCGAAGGATGAGAATACAACATGGCTGAACCGAGCGGCTCGACTTCACGAACTCCGTTTCTGCTCTTGGTGATATTGCTTTTGGTTTCCGCAGTGGTCGGCGGCATCGTCGCTCGACTGGCCCCTGTAGGCGAGGAGACCGGCGACGCGCCGCGCGTACTCGCCGGCCCACCGCAGGAGAGCCTCGCGCCGCTCGTCAGGAAGACTGCGCCCGCAGTAGTGAACATCGCGACGTTGCAGGCCTCACCCGCGCAGCAGAACCCGCTTCTCCAAGACCCCTTCTTCCGCCGCTATTTCGGAATTCCCGACGCTGCGCTCCAGCCCGCGATCGCTGCGGGCTCCGGAGTGATCGTCGACGGCAAACGTGGGCTGGTGATCACCAACTTCCACGTCGTCAGGAATGCCCAGGCCGTCGAGGTGGGATTGAAGGACGGGCGCAAGTTCCCCGCCGATCCGGTGGTGCTGGCGCCCGAGCTGGACATCGCCGTCCTTCGTATCGAGGCCAAGGACCTACCGACTTTGTCGCTCGGTGACAGCGGCAAGCTCCAGGTCGGCGACTATGTCGTCGCCATTGGTAACCCCTTCGGGCTCGGCCAAACGGTAACGAACGGCATCATCAGCGCTACCAATCGGCCGCTCGGGCGAGGCGACTCGCGGGGGTTCCTGCAGACCGATGCACCGATCAATCCAGGCAACTCGGGCGGACCGTTGATCGACCTTCGCGGCGATGTCGTCGGCATCAACTCGGCGTTGTTCAGCCCAAGCGGCAATGAAGCGAGTGCGGGCAATGTCGGAATCGGCTTCGCAATTCCCAGCAACGACGTGAAGCGGATCCTCGCCCAGGCCGAAAAGCGCGCCGGCGAGCAACAGCAATGACCGTTGCTCGGACGAATCGGAGGGAACTCCAGCCAGGAACAGCAGTTGAAAGTTTCGAGCGTGGGAGCTGTCGCGTAAAATCCGCGTAGACGGTGCCCCATGGAACGTGAAACTATTGATCTGACAGAACAAATTGAGCGCTGCCGGCGCCTTGCGCGGGAGCTTACCGACGATGAGATGCGTCATGCTCTCGAGGAACTCGCCGAGGATTACGAAGCACGGCTGAAGCAGCCGAAGGGCGGCAGCTTCATGCTCCGCAACCGAAGCTGAGAAGGACGGCCCTGCCCGCAGGGAAGGCGAAGAGAAGCGGGCAGGGCTCGTTACTTATGGTGGCAGCGCCGTCGGAGCTCGCTAAAGTTCAACGGCGCTACCGAGGACTTGTTAAAGCTCCGCGGGTTAGCGGCTGGTATGGAGAATGGGTTAAGGCCGCTTAAGCCTTGATCCCTGCGTCGTCATAGCGAACCCGTTCGGACTACACGCTCGTAATCGATGCGGATGGACACCCAGGATCCGACCAGAGGAACACCATTCTTGCGCGGCGGACGAATCCGGAACTGCCAGGCAGCTTGCCGAACAGCGGCCGCAAGGTGGGAGCCGTGCGGCTCCTGGTCGAGCTCGATGCAATCCTCGACGCGGTCGCCGGCTACGGTCTTGCAGGCGACGATCCCGTAACCGTCGGGCGCATTGCGAGGGAGATAGCCCCCCAGCTCTGCGTCGGTCGGATGCCTCGCCCATTCCGCGGCATAGAGAACCTCGCCGTTTGGCCCGTGTCCGACGACCTCAGAATCGCCATCGCCGCTCGCGCCCGTCTTGGGCAAATTGGATATGTCGCCAGCCGCCATTTCCTCCTTGCTGAGCTGCAGGATTTCCACGGGCTTCTTAGCGGGCGGTGGCACCGCGATCGTCGGCTTTGCCGGCAGGATGATGGGCGGAGGCTTCGGGAGCGGTTGGGGCTGCGGATGCTCGGCTGTCTTGGGGGCGGTTGGTTGTTTCTGCTTGCTTGCGGCACTGCGTGATTCGGGCATCAGGTCGATGATGACCGAGTGCGACGGCTTTTCCGCAACGGGAGCGAACTTGCCAAGGCCCCAAAGGACCAGGAGCAGACCGAGATTGACCGCAATCGCAAGCGCGAGGCCGGATGCGCGCCGCTGAAACGGCGTGCGCTCATAGGGCGCTGAAAGGCGATAGATAGACAAAGGTGATTCCGCGTCGCGTTCGGCGCGACTTTAGGCGAGCGGAAGTTGAACGGCGAGTGAAAACCCCGCGAATTCAGGCGGCTGGGGAACAGTGCCCGTCGAGGACCAGGAATTGCTCACAACCTCCGGCACTTGACCGAAATCAATGTTGGCGGCAGCTCGGCATCGCCCGCCTTGGTCCATGCTAAGCCGGGGATGAGACTCGTTTCCCTGTTGCGTAACGGGCGGGTCTCAACGTTCGAACTTCTCCTTGGGAAGAGGCTCATCGAGCCGGAGGAGAGGAAGGCCCGCTCCAGCCCCTGAAGGAGCGGGCCTTCTTATCGTGAAAGTCACGCGTCGGCGTGCTCCACCCCGGCGGCTTCGCTCGGCGTCCAGTCGCTCCGCTGGGGGACTTCGAACGGCGTAAAAGAATTCCATGCGCGCCCGTCGGCGGCGACCTTTCGAAGCACCGTCGTTTTGGCAACCGCTAGGTGGGCGACAGCATAATCGGGCCGGTTGCTCGTGACATAGTTGATCACCGTCTCGATCGCCGGGTAGCAAGCGTCGTCGAGGACGATCGTCCCCCCGCGGCAGCAGAGCAGGTCGGCTAGGACGAAGTCGGTCATCACTTGCTCGAAGCGGTGCCCGCCGTCGATGAAGATCATGCCGGCGATCCCCCGTCCATTGCTGTCGAGCAGCGCTGCAAGACCGACTTCAGAGCGTTTCATGACTCGGCGGAAGCCGTTCGGGAACCGCACTTTGAGATAATCCTGGACGATCTCGCCCCGGCCGTTTCGAAGGCCGAATGGATCGAAGATCAGATGCGCGAAAGGGCGGCGGGCGAGCTTGCGCGCACCAAGGATGACCGCCGCGGAGGTTCCCATCCCAAAGCCGATCTCGACCGACAGCGGCTTGGGGCAAGCGCGCGCGAGGAAGGCGAGCAATCCGAGCTGCGCAGGGGTTAACCGAACACCTTCCAACTCATCGGTCCGGCCGTCCGGGTGGCGGAACGTGCCCGATTCAATGGCTTCCAGCGTGAGGGCGACCGCTTCTTCTTGCTCGGCAAGATCGCGGACCAAGGCGACCAACTCTTGCTCTGACGGCAAACTCAACTCGTGCGTCACGAAGATTCTCTCAGGCTTCCGGCAACTTGGTGTCAGTACAATAGATTTCGAGAGCGCGCGTTCGCCAGCCTAGAGGCAGCAGTTCCTCCGTCGCGATCTTGCGGATCAGAGCCCGGCGCGGTCGTCAGTCGTCGAATATGGCTGTTCCTGGACGCTCGTGTCGACGTCAATCACCTTGTAAATCAGGCAGCGCCCGATGAGGCCGGTGATTAACAGGTAAACCGCGACCACCCCGACCGCGATCGCCGCGATATTGTTGAGGATTACCTGCATGTAGAGGAGGACGCCGAGCCCCAGCGCAACGACGATCCGAACCACCCGATCTTCCGGTCCGACATTCCTGGCCATTTCGATTCAACCCCTTCTTTGAGCTCGTGCAGCGTCCTTAGCCGATAACTTTCGGCGAAACCACGGCCAAACAGAGGTTTCGGGACTGGGCGTCGCACCTGCTGAATCCCACCCAGCCGAGCACGCGGGAACCTGCATCGGTGAACCGACGTTCGGCTCGACGCGTATGGACGACAAGACCCTGAACCTGTGGCGCCAGATCGAAGGCGCGCGCCGTATCGGAAGGAGGGAGGCAGGTCGAGTGAGGCCGGGAGCTTCTCCGTCGGCGCGCGGACCGGTGGCAGCGCCGCCGGAACTCGCTACTCTGGTCTCGACGACGCTGCCAACCAAACATTTACGCCTCCGCGGTTAGCGGGAAGTATGCGAAGATGGTGCCTGCGAAATTTACCCAGTTTCGCTTGGCGCCATCGAGTGCCTGCGATCGCATGACTTACAATCGGAGGCGTTAGCGCCTATGTCGCTTGGGCTATTGGTCGCAAACTGACGGTCTTCAGGCGCTTTGCGGCTCCTCTTTGCCTTCTCCTGCCTCTCCTAGCACGAAGCGGGCCGGCACCTCGGCCCCGACATAGAAGGAAAGTGATATGCCGAGCGGAACCGTGAAATTCTTCAACGAGAGCAAGGGCTATGGCTTCATCGCGCCGGACGGCGGCGGAAACGACGCCTTCGTCCACATCAGCGCCGTGGAGAATAGCGGCATGCGCACGCTGCGCGAGAACCAGCGCGTGAGCTACGAGCTTCAGCAAGACCGCCGCGGCAAGATGGCAGCGACGAACCTGAAGGCCGCCGACGACGCCGCCGAGTCCGAGGCCGAGCCCGAGCAGGCGAGCGACGAGGGCCAGCCGGAGTAAATGACCGGCCACTCCAATCTCGATTTCTACCTCGCCCGTGCCGAGCAGGCGCGGGTCGAGGCGGAAGCGGCGACTCTGGACCATGTCCGCGACCGCTGCCGCCGCTCCGAAGCCGCTTGGCAAGCGCTCGCCGACCGGGCCGAGCGCAGCGAGCGGATGCGTGTGGCGGAAGCGGAGCGGAAAGCGGCTGCGGGGCTCACGAGCTAAGGCGCTAGCCCCGCACGCGCGCTACTTGCACTTGATAAAATGCCCCTTTGCGTCGCGGCACTGCTTTGCCTTGGCCTGCGGGCATTTGACGAACTTGCCGTTCTTGTCCCGGCATTGAGCGGCCGCGAATGACGGCGCCGATCCGGCGAGAAGGCTGAACGCGCACAACCCAAGCATCAGTTTCTTCATGGTTTCCTCCCTTCGGCTGGGGGAGAGGCGAAGATACGCCAATCCCCGCGAACGGCAGGTTTCACCGAGATTACAAAAGGCGCGGCGGCGGTATCGGGGGAATTCCGGACCGAGGTTCAATAACCGAACAGGCGCTCGGCAGCCGGTCGATCGCGCCCGCGTGCCGGTAAGGCGCCGTGTGCTGCGCTGTTCACTTCCGCGCCCAGGCAAAGAGCGGTAGGTTCTCCCGGACAAGTAAGGAGAACCGCCATGAGCCTGTTGGACGGAATCCTCGGCCAGCTTTCGAACAACCCGACGGTCGACAATCTTGCGGCCAAGGTGGGGCTCAGCCCTCCAGAGGTCGAGCAGGCGGTCGCCGCGCTCGGCCAGGCGCACTTTGCCGAAAGCGACACGGTCACCACCGCCGCCCAGCAGACCGGCCTGCCGATGGACAAGCTGCAGGAGATCGTCGGCCACATCGGCGGCGAAGGCGCGCTCGGGCAGTTCGCATCGCTTCTGCAGCAGGACGGCGCCGGCGGGATGCTCGGCGGGCTAAAGAACCTGTTCTAGAGCCGCCGATAAGGCGGGATCGTTGCGATCCGGCGGTCGCGGTGCCAGATTTGAGTCTCGATCGGACGCTTCATCGATCGCACGGCGAAGATCGCTTCGTCGTCGCTGACAGCATCGAGCGTGCGCTGCCCGGAGATCGAGCCATCCTCGTCGACGCTGTAGACGCTATAGCTCGGCATCATGCGTGTGCGTAGAGGAGGGAAGCGGCGGCGCCCAGCGCGAAGTTGTGCCTTTAGCACCGCGGAAGTTGTCAAAGTTGTGCCCTCAGCGCGGGTGCGGGCGCGCGCATGTGAGTCACGCGCTCGCGGAACCGGACAAAGTGGACGCCACGTCCATGCCGTTTTCGTCACCTGGCGAGCGGGAGGCCTCATCCGTCCATCGTCATGGCGCGGGCGGAGTTTCGCCGGTTCGAACTGAATCTGGGGTATATCTGCCGTCACCGGAATGCCTCCAAACGGGAAGGGAGGCAAAGCAGCTATTACATCGAGGGTGCTGTAGGACAGCTCTTTCGTCAGGCCGCTTCGTCGGCCTGCGGTTCGATCTGGAGATATTCGGGGTCGAACTCGGCGATAGCGGCGAGGCGCGGCCAGTCGGGGATCCGGAAGATGCGGCCCTCGATCTCGACGGCCCCACTCTCCTTCAGCGCCTTCAGGGTCCGGTTGACGTGCACCGGGGTGAGGCCGAGCGCGTCGCCGATCTGTCCCTGAGTCAGCTCGAGCAGGAAGTCTGTCCGCAATCCCTGGCCGGACGCTTCCATGCGTAGCCCGAGCTCGCAAAGGAGATGGGCCATCCGGACCTTCGCCTCGCGCCGACCGAGGTTGACCGCCCATCGTGAAAGGACCGCAGCGTCGATCGCGAAATAGGACCAGAAGGCCCGGGTGATCGCCGGCGAAGCGAGGGCGATCGCCTTCAGCTCCTTTCCCGAAAGAAGCACGACCGCCGCATTGGTCAAGGCCTCGAGCGCGGAGCCCGCCCTGGGCGTTGCGACTCGGTGAAGGTCGGCGATCTCTCCGGGGACGTGGATGGCCGTGATCTGGCGGCGCCCGTCGGAGAGCTGCAGATAACGGCCGACCAGCCCGGAGGCGACGAGGACGGCGTGCTCGAACTGGGCTCCGGGAAGGACGATGTCGGAATTGGCGCTGACCCGGGTGACCCGCGCGTTCACGCCCCGGAGGGCGGTGATATCGTCGCGCGACAGCGGCGAAATCGCCGCGAGCCGATCGACGAAATTGTTAAGGGCCGCGCTTGCCGAAAGGTACATGAGTTCTCCCCATCAGGCGGGAGCGCGGGTCGTCTCTCAGCCACCGGAGCCTGAACTCGCTAACCGGTGATAATTTGCTCTAACACAGGTTAGAGGCCCTTGCCAGCGGTTAGAGCTGTTTGGCGACGATCAAAGGGCTTTGCCGTCGATAACAGGGCATCGACCGGTGTGATTTCGTTGCCCAGGCGGAATGCTTATCGCCGATTCGCAGGCTGGAGTCGGCACAGGTGGATTACCGGGTCTATTGTCTCGATGGTAACGGCCACATCGGCTTTGCCGAGTGGATCATCGCGGCCAATGTCGAGGAAGCGATCGAGCAGGTGCGCGTGCGCCAACCGCACGCCCATCGCTGCGAGATCTGGCTAAAGAAGGACATGGTCGCGAAGCTCAACGGGATCGGCGTGTTCGAGCGGTTAGGGGATTAAGGCGGGTCGCAACCGACCAGCGCAGAGCGAGCGCCGCGCGGCGGCGGGATTACCAACTTGTTTTAGGCGCCGTGTAAGGTGGGATCGTCGCGATGCGTCAGAGCACAGCAGGCTCGCATCCGCACGCGCTCAGCGCAAGCGCCCGCGAGTGATCGAAGAAAGCGATCCGACCCCCACGTGCCTAACAGGGTTTCAACCCGCGCTCGCTTACGGGGTTTCCCGACTGTTGTATGCCTGGACCGGGGACTATGCGCGGAGTCGCTCGCGACGCTCCCCCTCGAACAGCGCGTGCGCCCGCCTCAGCCGATCCATCGCCTGAACCGGACCGGCGGGCATCGGACCGCGTCTCCAGGCCCAGCCGTGTCGGCGCCATCGAGGGTGTGTCAGTCCCGACCTTCATCCGAGGTGAGCCCATGCCCCAGATCGATGAACCCATTGCTCCTCGCCCGAAGACGGCGCCGGAGTCACGAAAGCCCAAGCCCGCGGCTGCCGACAGGGCCGCCGGCGGTGTCTATTCCTTCACCATCGATACCGGGACCGGGCGGGTCGTCACCGTCGAAAGCGTCGAGAGCTCCGGTGAGCGGCGCCCGCTGACCGCCGATCAGAAAGCCGAGCTTGCCAAGGCTTTGGAGCCAATGCCGCTCCGCCGGCTGGTCGAGCAGGCCTTCGAGGCGGGGATCGAGTTCGTGCTCGGCGACGGAGCCGCGGGCGATACGCCCGAGACCAAAGAAGAAGGCGAGCTCAGCGGATTGCTCCTCCAGAAAATGATCGAGGGGAGCAAGGCAGGCGAGCTGGTCAAGACCAAGGCCCTCGACCGCAGCGTCGTCGATGCGTTGATCATCCACGCCGCGAAGTAGGCGGCAAGTCATTCGTTGAGCCGCGCGGCGCGGCGGCTGTCCCCTCGCGCGCCATCCGGGCGGCGACGCCCGAAAGCATGGAAGGATGCCCCATGACTTATTCGACGACCTATGACGAACCCACCACCTTTGGTGGAGGGGACAATGAGGAGCTGATCAAGCTGCTCATCGGGCGCCGCGCCCGACGCAATCGATTGCGGCGCTTGATGCTTGCCAAGCTCATCCGCGACAGCCGGTCGGAAGAGACCGATGCGGACGAGGACTTCGACGACGAGGAAGGCGGCGAGGAGCATCGCCTGGCCAAGATCCTGGTTGGAAGCGCGGTCCGCCGCCGCCGCCTGCGCAGGCTGGTGCTGGCCAAACTGATCCGCGAACGCGGTGAGGAGGACGAGGGCGACGAGCTCGACGATGAGGGCGATGACGACCATCGACTGGCCCGGTTGCTGGTTGGGCGCAGGGTGATGCGCCGGGCGAAGCTTCGCCGCCTGCTGCTCGCCAAGCTGCTCAGCGAACGCGGCGAGGACGAGGATGAGGACGACGAGACAGACGAGGACGACCACAAGCTCGTCCGCTTCCTGATCGGTCGTCGGGCGGTTCGCGGCCAGCGTGTGCGTCGGGCATTGGTCGCCAAGCTGCTCAGCGAGCGCGGCGAGGATGACGACGAAGGCGAGGACGCCGACGAGGAAGAAACCGAGGGCATCGGTCGGGCCGGCAAGGCCGCAATGTTCGGCGCGGCGAAGCGCCGGCAGCGCGTCCGCCGCGCGGCAATGGCGAAGGTGCTCGCTAACCAGGACGACTGAGGAAATACGTCGGCCCTGCCGTGGGCAGGAGTCCCGCGGCGGGCGTTGGCGTTACTGGTCGAGGAACGACCGCATCTTGCGGCTCCGATGCCGAAGCGCGTGCGGAGCACGACACCGCAATCCGCGTCGGCGGCGCAACCGAACGACGCATGCGCGGCCGTTCCCGATCGGCGTCAGCCCTTGCCCCTTCCGGCCCGGATCGGCGCGAACACGGTGTATTTCGCAGGGTCGAAATCGACGTCGAACTGGGCGAAGAGGCGCTTGTGGAGGTCGTCGCGCAGCAGGATCGCGTCGCAGTTGAAGAGGGCATTGTCGTAATAGCAAGGCTCGGCGAGGTCGAACAAGGTGAAGCCGTGCGCAGTGATCGCCGAGATGCGCTCGGGAAGCTCGTCGATGGTCGCCTCGACCATCACCACGGCGCATTTCTCCAGGGTCCGGGTGGCGCCGGCGATCGCGGCGAGCTCATGACCGTCGATGTCGATCTTGAGGAGGTAGGGCTCGGGAAGCTCGCGGTCCTTGAGGAAATCGTCGAGCGTGGTGCTCGGCACCGAGCGGTGGGCGCGTCCCTCAGTGGGCTCTGACGTGACGTTGCTGTGAGAGATGTCGGACCCCGGCACATCAATCATGCGATAGGTTTCGAGCAGCACTTCGCCCGTCGAATCCGAAACTGCGACGTTGACGATCTCGTGCGCGACGCGGCTGTAGTTTCGCGCGATCTCCGCATTGAAGTCGACAACCGGCTCGAACAGCAGGTGCAGCGCTTGCGGAAAATGCCTCTGGAGCTCGGCCGTCCCGGTCAGCACTCCGACGTCGAGCACGGTCCCGATACGGATCCCGCGATTCCGCAACACCTGGAACGCCTGGTTCTTGATCGGTCCGCGCACGCAACTGCCTCCCTGGCGGAGCCGTCCGGCATGCGACCCGCGTTTGGCAGGGCGACTATCCGATAGGTGGGGGGTAGTCGATCCTACTGATCGAGGAAGGAGCGCATCTTCCGCGACCGCGACGGATGCTTCAGCTTCCTGAGCGCCTTGGCCTCGATCTGCCGGATACGTTCACGCGTCACGCTGAACTGCTGCCCGACTTCCTCCAGCGTGTGGTCGGTGTTCATGCCGATGCCGAAGCGCATTCGGAGCACGCGCTCTTCGCGGGGGGTCAGGCTGGCAAGGACGCGGGTGACCGTTTCCTTGAGGTTGGACTGGATCGCGGCGTCGACCGGGATGACGGCGTTCTTGTCCTCGATGAAGTCGCCGAGGTGGCTGTCTTCCTCGTCGCCGATCGGGGTTTCGAGGCTGATCGGCTCCTTGGCGATCTTGAGGACCTTGCGGACCTTTTCGAGCGGCATGGAGAGGCGCTCGGCGAGCTCCTCAGGCGTCGCTTCGCGGCCGGTCTCGTGGAGGAACTGGCGGCCGGTGCGGACCAGCTTGTTGATCGTCTCGATCATGTGCACTGGGATACGGATGGTGCGAGCCTGGTCGGCGATCGAGCGGGTGATCGCCTGCCGGATCCACCAGGTGGCGTAAGTCGAGAATTTGTAGCCGCGGCGGTATTCGAACTTATCGACCGCCTTCATCAGGCCGATGTTCCCTTCCTGGATGAGGTCGAGGAACTGCAGGCCGCGATTGGTGTATTTCTTGGCGATGGAGATGACGAGGCGGAGGTTGGCCTCGACCATTTCCTTCTTGGCGATGCGGGCTTCGCGTTCGCCCTTCTGGACCATGTTGACGATGCGCCGGAACTCGGTGAGCGAGGTGCCGGTCGACTGGGCGATGTCGGCGATGTCGGCGCGGATGCGCTCGACGGTGTCGCGCTCCGCCGAAGCGAAGGCGGCCCATTTCTTGTCGATGCCGGCGACGTCCTTCAGCCAGTTCTCGTCGAGTTCGTGGCCGGTGTAGGAATCGAGGAAGGACTTGCGGTTGACGCGGTGGCGCTCGGCAAGGCGGAGCATCTGCCCGCCCAGGCCCATCAGGCGCTTGTTGTAGGCGTAGAGGGCGTCGACGAGGGTTTCGATTTTCGAATTGTGGAACTGGACGCTCTCGACCTCGGCGGTGAGCTGCTCGCGGAGCTTGTGGTACTTCTTCTCCTCGGCGGGCGCGAAGTCCTGGCCGGACTGGAGCGCGTCCATCCGGTGCGCCTGGACCTTGGAGAATTTCTTGTAGATCGAGGTGATCTCGGCGAATTTCTCGAGCGCCGAGGGCTTCAGCGTCTCTTCCATCTGGGCGAGGGAGAGGGTGTTGTCCTCGTCGTCGTCCTCGGCCTGCGGCTGGGTGCGCCGCTCGACCATGTCCTCTTCCTCGTCGGAAGCATCGGCCTCGGGCTCGTCGGCGACCTCTTCCTCTTCCTTGATCGAGGGGCCGGCCGCCTTCTCGCTGATCTCGCCTTCGCCGCCGCCTTCGCCGCCTTCCTCGGTCTCGTTCAGCTGCTCGGCGGTCGGGCCCTTCGAGAGCATCGCCTCGAGGTCCATGATCTCGCGAAGCTGCATGCGCCCTTCGTTGAGGGCGTTCGACCAGCCGATGATGGCGTTGAAGGTGATCGGGCTTTCGCAGAGGCCCCAGATCATCGTGTCGCGGCCGGCCTCAATGCGCTTGGCAATGGCGATCTCGCCCTCACGGGAGAGCAATTCCACCGCGCCCATTTCGCGCAGGTACATGCGGACGGGATCGTCGGTGCGGTCGGTCGGCTCCTTCTTGACCGCGGCCGCTGGGCGCGGGCCGCCGTCGTCGAGGGGATCGACCTCTTCCTCGGTGCTGGCCTCGGACTCCTTGTCCTCTTCCTCCTCGTCGTCGGCGCTTTCGGCGTTCTCGACGATCTGGACGCCCATCTCGTTGAGCGCGGACATGACGTCCTCGATCTGGTCGGGCGACATCTGGTCGGAGGGCAGGGCCTCGTTCAGCTCGTCGACGGTGATGATCCCGCGCTTCTTGGCACGCGCGATGAGCTTCTTGACCGATGCGTCGTTCATGTCGAGCAGGGGGGCATCCCCGGCTTCGGCCATGTCGACTTCCTGTGCTTCGTTTTTCGCCATAAGTTCCGCTGCTTAATCAGTGCCGGCAAGCTGCGCCAGCCTCTGCCTCAACCCATGCCGCGCCGTAATCAGGCGCTGCTGCTCTTTAAGGGCCTCGTCGGTCATGTCCCGCTTCAGCCGTTCCGTTGCACTCTCCAAGGCCTTGTCCACTTCCTCCGCCGCGGCGATGATCTCGACTGCAGCGGCCAGATCGCTTCGGGCGCGGTCCGGGTCGCTGTCGCGGCGGGTGAAGGAAAAGCCCATGGCGCTAAAGCCCTTCGGGCCCGTTGCTCCATTGCCGCCCAATATGGTGGCAAGGCCGTCACGATCAAGCGCAGCGCCGGAAAAGGCCGCGTTGACCAGCTCGTCGCGCATCCTGGCGGTCGATTTGTCGTGGATGTCGAGCGCCGCGAGCTGCTCGCAGTGTGCGGGGAGCTCTTCGGGATAGTTGGCAAAGCCGAGGATGAGGGCGCGCGCGGTCGGCGCGTCGATCCCTTCCGCGGCGATCGCTCGGGCGTCCGAGCCGACTGGAACTATCGGTGGCACGAAACGGCCGCCCTTGAAGCTGCCGCGGCGCTGGGGTGAGGGGGTAAAGGCGCCCGCAGGATGGCGCTGCTCGTAGAAGCGGCTGAGCCAGTCCTCGCGGTAGATGCGGCTGAGATCGGCGTGGCCGATTGCGGCTGAATGGTCGAGGAGGCGCTGCTTGAGCGCTGCCCAGGCCTCGGGCGTGGTCAGCGGCTGCGCTTCGATCTCATGGCGCCACAGGCGGGCGTCGAGCGGTTCGGGAGTTGCAATCAGCGCCTCAAACGCCTCACGCCCGCCGTTTCGGATGACGTCGTCGGGGTCCTGGCCAGCGGGAAGCTCGACGAAGCGGAGCGTGCGTTCCGGAGTGATGTGGGGGAGGGCGCGCAGGGCGGCGCGGATCGCGGCCTTGCGGCCCGCGGAGTCACCGTCGAAGCACAGGATCGGCGAAGGATCGAGCCGCCACATGCGCTCGAGCTGTGCCTCTGTGACCGCGGTGCCGTTGGGGGCCACGGCCTCGGCGATGCCCGCGCGATCGAGGGCGATCACGTCCATATAGCCTTCGACGACGATCAGCCGCTTCGCGGTTCGGCTGGCGGGCGAGGCGTGGTCGATATTGTAGAGCGTCCGGCCCTTGTCGAAGAGCGGCGTGTCGGGAGAGTTCAGATACTTCGGCTCGCCCTCGCCGAGAATTCGGCCGCCGAAGCCGATGACCCGCCCGCGCGGGTCGCGGATGGGGAACATCAGACGGCCGCGGAAGCGGTCGTAGGTCGCTCCGCCATCCTCGGGCTTGATCAGCATGCCGGTATCGACGAGTTTTTCCTCGCCGAGCGTTTCAAGGGCCCGCTTCATCGTGCTTCGGCTGTCGGGGGCGAAGCCCAGCCCGAAACGCTGGACGGTCGCGGAGTCGATCCCGCGCTGCTTGAGATAGTCGCGAGCCTGCGTTCCGGAGAGGCTTTCAAGTTGTCCGGAAAACCATTTCGCGACTTCAGCCATGACGTCGGTCAGCGAGGCGGCGCGGTCGTCGCGTTCCTTGGCCTTCGGGTCCGGGGCGGGCACGTCCATGCCCGCCTTGGCCGCAAGCTCCTTGACCGCGTCCATGAACGGCATTCCGCGCTGGTCGGTCAAAAAGCGGATCGCGTCGCCGTGGGCCCCGCAGCCGAAGCAATGGTAGAAGCCCTTGTCGTCGTTGACGGTGAAGCTCGGCGTCTTCTCGTTGTGGAACGGGCAGCACGCCTTCCACTCGCGGCCCGCACGGATCAGCTTCACGGTGGGCGAGATGACGGCGCTTAGCACCGTCCGAGCGCGCAATTCGTCCAGCCAGGCGGGGGAAAGGGTCACGATTCGACCCTATGCGCGAATCACCTGCCCGCAAGACGATGCGAAAAACTTATCCACAGCTGAGCCCGCTGAAACCGGCGCGTGAACAATTAACGTTCGTCGCCACGCTCGAATGTGGTTAACTGTTACGGTTCCGACACAGAGCGGCGCAAGATCGCTGGGGCCGGGATCACCAAGGGAGGGGAATATATGTTGACGAAGATCAGCGGGCTGGCCCGCACTCTCTACATCGTCCTTGCAATCGTCGCCGGGTTCGTAACCCTCGGCACGATGCCCGTTGCGTTGGTCCTTGTCGCGCTCGGCCTGATCGCCGGCATCACATTGCCCAGGGAAAGAATGGTCCTTGCGGCAGCGACAATTCTTGCCTTGCCAACGATCGGCGCGGCGCTCGAGAAAATACCGATGATCGGCGGCCAATTGAACGCCGTAACAGCCAATCTTCAGCTCGGCATGGCCGGCGCCTTTGCGATGGCAATGGTCATCATCCTGTATGAATTGGCGATGGACGGCGTGACCGGCCTGACGGGGGCTGCTCCGCGCAGGACAGCTGCCGCCGCAATATAGTTTCAACCGTTTCGAAGCCTTGCCCCGCTGCTTTCCGCGGCGGGGCTTTTATTATGCCTTAGCTTCCCCTCCCGCTCGCGGGAGGGGAGTTAAGACAGCGCCGCCTTCACTAGCGCACTCGCGCGAGCGGGCTCGATGCTTGGTCCGAGGCGCTCCTTCACCAGGGCCATGACCCTGCCCATGTCCTTCATCGAGCTGGCGCCGGTCTCAGTGACGATCTCACGGATCTTTGCTTCGGCCTCTGCATCGCTCAGCTGCTGAGGCAGAAAGCGCTCGATCACCGTGATCTCGCCTTCTTCCAAGGCGGCGCGGTCTTCGCGGCCGCCCTTGCGATAGAGATCGGCGCTTTCGCGGCGCTGTTTGATCATCTTCTGGAGGACTTCGGTGACGAGCGCATCGTCGTCCTTGGGAGCTCCACCGGTCCGCGCTTCGATGTCGCGGTTCTTGATTGCCGCGGAAACGAGGCGCAACGTGCCGGTCGTCTCCTTGTCGCCGCCCTTCATTGCGGTGATCGTCGCAGCCTTGATGTCGTCGCGGATCATGGCGTTGCCCTAACGTTGGATTTTCACGCTGACCAGCGTTGACCGGCGGGCACAAAGCGCATAGCGGCAGTCCCTTAGCGACATCGCTGGAAAACCCTGAACGGAAGGCATCTTTCGCCATGGCCGACGTACGACCTCTGCACGCGCCCCCGCCACCGGGCGCCACGGGAGTCGTGGTGTTTGCGGACGGCCGCACGATCTGGGGTGAAGGGTTCGGCGCCGAAGGCGAGGCGGTCGGGGAGCTGTGCTTCAACACGGCCATGACCGGCTACCAGGAAGTGATGACCGACCCGTCCTACGCGAAGCAGGTCATTGCCTTCACATTCCCGCACATCGGCAATGTCGGAGCGAACGACGAGGACATCGAGGCGGCGGAAGCGCATGCGCTCGGCTGCCTGGTTCGCGAGGTGGTCACGGAGGCGAGCAATTATCGCGCGAACCAGGGCTTTGCAGACTGGATGCGCAAATGGGGCCGGATCGGGATCGCCGGCGTGGATACGCGCGCGCTGACCAGGCTGGTTCGTGAAGAGGGACCGCCGAATGTCGCGATCGCTCACCGCGCCGATGGGCAGTTCGATCTCGAGAAGCTGCAGAAGATGGCTGCGGATTGGCCGGGTCTCGAGGGCATGGATCTCGCGAAGGACGTAAGCCGGCTGCAGATAGACCGCTGGACCGGCGGCAAGTGGCAGTGGGGACAGGGGTATGAACTCGGCGGCGACGACGAGACCCGCCCTCACGTCGTCGCAGTGGATTACGGCAACAAGCGCAACATCTTCCGCAATCTCGTGGAGGCCGGCGCGAGGGTAACCGTGGTGCCGGCGAGCGCGAGCTTCGACGAGATCATGGCGCACGAGCCTGACGGCTTCTTCCTGTCGAACGGGCCCGGCGATCCGGCGGCGACTGGGGAATATGCGGTTCCGGTCATCCGGCAGATGCTGGAGACCAAGAAGCCATTGTTCGGCATCTGCCTCGGCCACCAGATGCTGGCGCTCGCCGTCGGCGGGAAGACTAGCAAGATGTTCCAGGGGCATCGCGGCGCCAATCACCCGGTGAAGCGCCTGTCGGACGGGCGCGTCGAGATCACCAGCATGAACCACGGGTTCGCAGTCGAAAGGGAAGGCCTTCCGGACAACGTCCGCGAGACGCATGTTTCGCTATTCGACGGCTCGAACTGCGGGATTGAACTGACTGACCGTCCGGCATTCAGCGTGCAGTACCACCCGGAGGCTTCTCCGGGTCCTCAAGACAGCTTCTACCTGTTCGAGAGGTTCGTGAGCAGCATCACGAAGGAGGCATGACCATGCGCTTTTCAGCTCTCACCATTCTTCCCGCGATCTTTCTCTCTACGCCGCTGCTGGCCCAGCACATCGAGGAGATCGCGGCCAGCAAGGCCCCGACAGTCTACCGGCCGGACGATCTGTTCCAGCTTCCGCCGAGCCGGTGGCATTATGCGAAGCAGCTTTGGCAGGGCACCGACCCGTGCACGCCCGAGCAGTGCGAAGCGGGCTACACCTCGGGCGATCTTGTGCTCAGCGTCGAGCATACCGGCGACTGGGTGCGGATCATGGCCGGCTTCCGCAATTGCGCGCCGGTCGCCTTCAGCGAGATCGAAACGGGCAAGGGGCCGGGTAAGTCGTCGCGGGCGAAGGTGGAACGGCAGGTGGCGCAGGTCGTCAAGGGCGCGGCCAAGACTTGCAAGGCTGCAGCCCCGGCGGTTGCGAATATCAGCGTCTCGTACATGTTCCCCGGAAGCAAGAAGTGACGCCAAGGACCTTTGTGCTTGCGTCCATTGTCGCCGTTTCTCTCGGCGGCTGCGCCACGCCGCCGCGGATGCATGACGAAGGGCAGCTCAACCAGATTGCGCTCGACTGCGGGCTGGCACTGGGTGAGCTGATGCAGGACGAGAGCGAGAAGAGGCTGCTCCTGCTCGTTCACCAGGATCCATCGGCGGAGCAGCGCGTCTGCGTCGCGAAGTGGGCACGCAAGAACGGCCTCAAGGCCGTGTTCGTCAACATGCAATTCCCGGAAGGCTGATCCAGAGCAACCATGCCCAGGCGCACCGACATTTCCTCGATCCTCATCATCGGCGCCGGCCCGATCGTCATCGGCCAGGCGGCCGAATTCGATTATTCGGGGTCCCAGGCGGTCAAGGCGCTGAAGGCCGAGGGCTATCGGGTCATCGTCGTCAATTCGAACCCGGCGACGATCATGACCGACCCCGAGCTGGCCGACGCGACCTATATCGAGCCGATCACCCCCGGGATCGTCGCCAAGATCATCGAGAAAGAGCGGCCGGACGCGCTGTTGCCGACGATGGGCGGGCAGACCGCGCTCAATACGTCGCTGGCCTTGTTCAAGGACGGGACGCTCGACCGGCTCGGCGTGCAGCTGATCGGCGCCAATGCCGAGGCCATCGAGAAGGCCGAGGATCGGCTTAAGTTCCGCCAGGCGATGGACAAGATCGGGCTCGAGAGCCCGCGGTCGGCGATCGCCCACAGCCTCGAGGACGCGCTTGCGGGCCTCGACCATGTCGGCCTGCCGGCGATTATCCGCCCCAGCTTCACGCTGGGCGGGACGGGCGGGGGCATCGCCTACAACCGTGACGAGTTCGTGCGGATCGTCAGCGGCGGACTGGAGGCGAGCCCGACCACCGAGGTGCTGATCGAGGAATCGGTGCTCGGCTGGAAGGAATATGAGATGGAGGTCGTGCGCGACCGCGCCGACAACGCCATCATCATCTGCTCGATAGAGAATATCGATCCGATGGGGGTTCACACGGGTGACTCGATCACCGTGGCTCCCGCGCTGACGCTGACCGACAAGGAATATCAGCGAATGCGCTCGGCGAGCATCGCGGTACTTCGTGAAATCGGCGTAGAAACAGGAGGTTCCAACGTCCAGTTCGCGGTCGATCCCAAGACCGGGCGGATGGTCGTGATCGAGATGAACCCGCGGGTTTCGCGCTCGTCGGCACTAGCATCGAAGGCGACCGGCTTCCCAATCGCCAAGGTCGCTGCCCGGTTGGCGGTAGGGTACACGCTGGACGAGATCGCAAACGACATCACCGGCGGGGCGACCCCGGCGAGCTTCGAGCCGACGATCGATTATGTCGTCACCAAGATCCCGCGCTTCGCATTCGAGAAGTTCCGCGGCGCCGAGGCTTTGCTGTCGACGTCGATGAAGTCGGTCGGTGAGGTCATGGCGATCGGGCGCAGCTTCGCGGAAAGTCTGCAGAAGGCGTTGCGCGGGCTCGAGATCGGACTCAACGGCCTCGACCGCGTCGAAGAGCTGCAGGATGCAGACCCGGGCGCGATCGAAAGTGCGCTTGCACGACCGACGCCGGACCGCCTGCTGGTTGCCGCCGAAGCGCTTCGCCAGGGATTCACGGTCGAGCGCATCAATGAAATCTCGGCTTTCGATCCTTGGTTTTTAAGACGCTTGGAAGAGATTGTTCATACCGAGGAAGAAGTTCGCGCCAGTGGTCTTCCGAGCGACGCCAGGGGCATGCGGCGGTTGAAGGCGATGGGCTTTTCGGACGCGCGGCTGGCGCAGCTTGCGCTGCGGTCGGCGCATGTCGAGCGCGGAATGAGCGAAGCCGTCGCCGCGGGCGGATCTGGCGTCGTCCACAGCGCGATGCGCGGGATGACCGGCGGAATTACCGAAGGGGAGGTTCTCGCGCACCGCCTTCGCCTCGGCGTCAGGCCCGTGTTCAAGCGCATCGACAGCTGCGCGGCCGAGTTCGATGCGGCGACCCCTTATTTGTACTCGACCTACGAAGCGCCGCTGTTCGGCGAACCGGTGGACGAAGCGGAAGTCTCCGACCGGCGGAAGATCATGATCCTGGGCGGTGGGCCGAACAGGATCGGGCAGGGCATCGAGTTCGATTATTGCTGCTGCCACGCCGCCTTCGCCCTGGGCCGCGACCGCGGCGAGCAGAAGGGCGCGGGCTTCGAAGTCGTCATGGTCAATTGCAATCCGGAAACGGTTTCGACCGACCCCGACACGTCGGACCGCCTCTATTTCGAGCCGCTGACAGCGGAGGACGTGCTGGAGATCGTTCGGCGTGAGCAGGAAAAGGGCGAGCTCGTGGGCCTGATCGTCCAGCTCGGCGGTCAGACTCCGTTGAAGCTCGCCGCGGAGCTGCAGGCGGCGGGAGTGCCGATCCTCGGCACCTCGCCCGACAGCATCGACCTCGCCGAAGACCGCGAGCGATTCGCGGCGCTCGTGCAGCAGCTGGGCCTCAAGCAGCCCGCGAACGGCATTGCGCGCAGCCGCGACGAAGCGCTGCGGGTGGCGGAGCGGATCGGTTATCCCGTCCTCCTGAGGCCGTCCTATGTCCTTGGCGGGCGCGGGATGGAGGTGGTCGAAGGGCCGCAGCAGCTCGATCACTACATTGCGACCGCGGTGCAGGTGTCGGGCCGAAGCCCGGTGCTGATCGACCGCTATCTGCGTGACGCAATCGAGGTTGATGTGGACGCGATCTGCGACGGGACCGACGTCGCGGTGTGCGGGGTCCTCCAGCATATCGAGGAGGCTGGCGTCCATTCGGGCGACAGCGCCTGCTCGATCCCGCCGTACAGTCTCTCCAAGGAGATCGTCGCCGAAATCGAGCGGCAGACGCGCGAGCTGGCCCTGGCGCTCAAGGTCAAGGGCCTGATGAACGTCCAATATGCGGTGAAGGAAGGCGAGGTTTACCTCATCGAGGTGAACCCGCGCGCGAGCCGAACGGTGCCGTTCGTGGCGAAGGCGGTCGGGACGCCGGTCGCGAAAATGGCGGCACTAGTGATGGCGGGCGAACCGCTCGCCAAGCTCGGCGAGGTGCGGCGGATCGACCGCTACACCGCGGTCAAGGAATCGGTATTCCCCTTCGCACGCTTCCCCGGCACCGATCCGGTCCTCGGACCGGAGATGAAGAGCACCGGGGAGGTCATGGGAATCGATAAGAATTTCGACATCGCTTTCGCCAAGGCGCTGCTCGGAGCGAGCATGGTCCTGCCGCAGGGCGGGACGGCGTTCGTGTCGGTGAAGGACGCCGACAAGGACAATATCGTGCCGGCGGTTGAGAAGCTCGTCGAGCTCGGCTTCGCCATCATCGCGACGGGGGGGACTGCGGCGCACCTCCAGTCGAAGGGCCTGCCGGTCACGGAAGTGAACAAGGTGGCGCAGGGGCGGCCGCACATCGTCGACAAGCTCCTCGACGGCGACGTCGACCTGGTGTTCAACACGACGGAGGGCTGGCAGTCGCTCAAGGACAGCCACTCGATCCGAGCGACCGCGTTGAACCGCAAGGTTCCTTACTTCACGACCGCAGCGGCAAGCCTTGCGGCGGCACGGTCGATCGAGGCCGCTCGAGGGCATGCGCTTGCAGTCGCATCGCTCCAATCCTATTATTCGGCGTTCTAGAAACAGCTTCCATCGACAATCTGCCCTGGACTCGCGCGCTCTGACAGCGTGCTCCGGCAGACCATTGTAAAGGGTATGAAGACATGGCGAGTGCCGAAAAGGTACCGATGTTGGCCGAGGGCCATCGCAAGCTGACCGACGAGCTGAAGCGGCTCCGCAGCGAGGAACGGCCGGCGATCGTCGAGGCGATCGAGGAAGCGCGCGCGCACGGCGACCTCAGCGAGAACGCCGAATATCATGCAGCGAAGGAGCGGCAGGGCCAGATCGAGGCGATGATCGCCGATCTGGAGGACAGCCTCAGCCGCGCGATGGTGATCGATCCGACGACGCTGTCGGGGAACAAGGTCGTGTTCGGAGCGACGGTCACTTTGCTCGACGAGGACAAGAAAAAGGTGAAATACCAGCTTGTCGGCCAGGTCGAGGCAGATGCCGGCCACGGCCGTATCAGCTACAACTCGCCGCTCGGCCGGGCGCTCATCGGCCGCCACGTGGGCGAGGAAGTCGAAGTCTCGACGCCGTCCGGCGATCGCTATTACGAGATCAAGAAGATCGAGTTCGTCTGAGCGATTTCGTGGATCGCCCGGCCCGAAGCGCGACCAACGTCATCGCCGCGATTACCGCGCTCGCGTGGGCGACCGCGGCCTTTGCCGGCCAGTCGGACCAGGCATCGCTGGCACTCGGGTTCATCCCGGCACGGCTGAGCGGGACTTCGGTGCCGTGGATCGCCGTCCCGGCTTTCCTGACGCCGCTGACGGCCACGCTCGTCCATGCCGGGCTCATCCATCTCGGCTTCAACCTGCTGGTGTTCGTCTGGTGTGGCGCCGCCGTTGAGCGGGTGCTCGGCAAGACCGGGCTCATCGCTCTCTATCTCGTGGGCGCCTATGCCGCGGCGCTGGCGCAGTGGGCGGTTGATCCGGCGGGGACCGTGCCGATGGTCGGCGCGAGCGGAGCGATCAGCGCCGTGATGGGCGCGTTTGCGCTGAGCTTCGGGCGCGCGAAGGCATTCACCAACAATTTGCGCGTCAACCGGTGGATCAACGTCGTCTGGTTGCTGGTCGCGTGGGTCGTGCTTCAGCTGATGATGGGCTGGCTCGCAGGCGGACAGGGCTATTTGCTCGCAACGCCCGCGCATGTCGGCGGATTTGCGGTGGGTCTGCTGCTTCAGCGCCCGTTGCTGCTGTGGCGCTATCGGAAGGCCTAGCCAGCAGGCGCCCTCGGCCTCGAAATCCCCGTGATCGTGCCTTCGAGATCCGGTTCGAGCAGTCGGTGGAGGTGCACGACGACATATTTCATCTCTGCATCGTCGACGGTGCGCTGCGCGGCGCCGCGCCATGCATCTTCCGCAGCGGCGTAGCTATCGTAGACGCCGACGACATCGATGGTGTTCATGTCGAAGTCGAGCGTGCGCGGGTCCTTGACCCGTCCGCCGAAGACCAGGTGAAGCTTGCTCATGCCGGCCCGCTAGCCGATTTGCCCGGCGCCGTCAGCTTTTGTCGCCGCCGCGCGCGGCGTCAAGCGCGGCATTGGCGGACGCCTTTGCGGCATCGGCGACGCCCTCGAGCAGGCTGCGGATCGTCTCCTCGCCCTTCTCGCGGCTGAGGCCGAGCTCGTCGAGGCGCTGGGTTCCAGTCTCACGGGCCGCGTCGAACGCGGCTTTCGCCGTGTCCTTCACGCGCCGAGCGGTCGGCCGGATCACGCGGGCCTCGGCATTGGTGCGCGGGAGAAGCGCGGCGATGAGGGCACCCGCCGCGATACCTCCGGCGATCGCAAGAAGCGGCGCTTCGCCGAGCGTGTCGACGGCGCGGTCTCGCGCGCCTTCATAGGCTTCGATTGCCCGCTGGCGGGCGCCGGTCTCTTCGTAGGTTGGGTTGGCGTTGGTATCGGCTTCGGTCATTCTGTTGCCTCCGTCTTCTGTTTCTGTGGCGCACGCTCAGCTTTGTTCTGGGCGGGCTTGCGGCGCTTGCGTGATTTTCCCTTCGCGCCGTCGACCAGCTTGCCGGCCAGGTCGAACAGCGGCTCGCGTGCGAGGAACATGGTGATTGCCGCAACGACGCCCGTCGCGGCGAGCGGCCTGGCGCGGACGGCGTCGACGGCGTCTTCGGCAATGTCCGCGCCCTTCTCCTTTGCGCCCTGCCAGGTGTTGCGGGCAAGCGCCTTGGGGCTGAGCCGGTCCTGAAGCTCGTGCGCGGTGGCCATGACCCGCGACCGCCTGCGCTCGACTTCGAGGCGCGCGGCAGCGATTTCCGGGCCTTCGGTCACAGGACGCGCCTCACGCGCTCCGCGCCGATCCAGCCGAGAAGACCGGCGATGGCCGCAAAGATTATCAGGCCGGCGACTCCGGCGAGAAGCGGTCCGATCAGCTTGGCCAATGCCAGCACCACGCCGACCGCGAGGGCCGTCACCGCGGCGAGCGCGAGGATGAATGCGACGCCGAACAGCGCAGCGGGAAGCGCGAGCGCCTTCGCCTTGGCGGATGCGATGGCCTTCAGGAGGCCGATTTCGGCCCGCGCATAGCCCTTGCCGTCCTCGATCAGCTCCTGGACGAGCTCACCGATGGGACGCTCGGGCGGCGGCGGTCCCGGGTCGACGGGCTTCAGCATCAATCCTCTTCGTCTTCGTCCCGGGCGAGACCGCTCTTGACGAGGCGAGCGAGCACGAAGCCGACGACAGCGGCGCCGGCCAGCGCCACTCCAGGGCTGTTGCGGACGAAGTTGCGCGTGTCCTCGATCAGCTCGTCGGGGTCCTTCCCGGCAATGTTGTTGGCCGCATTCTCGATCGCTCCGGCGGCGCGACGCGCGTAGTCGCCATAGTCGGGGCCAAGGCGTTCCTCGATCCCGTCGGCGGTGTCGCCGACCATCTTCGCGACATTGGCGAGCGCCTCGGAGGTGCGCTCGAGCCCTTGGGTGACGAGCCCGCGCGCCTTGTCGCCGGCCTGGTTCGCGATCTGCTCGCGGCCGCTGCGGATGCGGTCGGCGATTCCCTGCGAGCTGGCGCTGCCGCCCTTCGTCGTTGTGCCGGCGAGCGCGGTTTCGTCGATCGTGATCGTGCCGCCGCTCTGATCGCGATCGGTGGGGTCGGTCGCGATCGCGCCGACGTTGGCGCCTTCAATCACTTTGTCGGTCCCCTCGGGAAGTTCAGTGTCAGCGGTTCTTTGGTCAGCCATCGCGGTCCTCCTTTTGCCCGCTTCAACCATGTGCCGACTGCGTTCGTTCCGGCACACGGAAGCGAAAGTTGCACGCCTGAACGCGCCGCTTTAGGCGCTCCGATACGCCCATATTGTTACGCCCGCGCAAGAAGGAAAGCCATGACCGCCATTGTCGATGTGCACGCCCGCCAGATCCTCGACAGCCGGGGCAATCCCACGGTCGAGGTCGACGTCACGCTGGAGGACGGGAGCATGGGCCGTGCTGCGGTCCCGTCGGGGGCTTCGACGGGCGCTCACGAAGCAGTAGAGCTTCGCGACGGCGACAAGAGCCGGTGGAGCGGCAAGGGTGTTTCGAAGGCGGTGCAGGCGGCGAACGGCGCGATCGCCGAAGCCGTGGTCGGAATGGACGCCGAGGACCAGGGCGCACTCGACGCCGAGATGATCGCGCTCGACGGAACGGAGAACAAGGGCCGCCTCGGCGCCAATGCGATCCTCGGAGTCAGCCTGGCGACTGCGAAGGCCGCCGCCGATGCACTCGGCCTGCCGCTCTATCGCTACGTCGGCGGCGTCGATGCGAACCTGCTGCCCGTTCCGATGATGAACATCCTCAACGGCGGCGTTCACGCGGACAACGGCATCGACTTCCAGGAGTTCATGGTGATGCCGGTCGGCGCGCCGACCTTCGCCGAGGCGCTTCGCTGCGGTGCGGAGATATTCCATGCACTGAAGGCGGCGCTTCATGGAGCCGGCCTGTCGACGGCCGTCGGCGACGAGGGCGGCTTCGCGCCGAAGATCGATAATGCGCGACAAGCGCTGGATTTCATTGAGAAAGCGGTGAAGGCGGCGGGCTACAAGCTCGGCGATGACGTGCTCCTCGCTCTCGACTGCGCGGCGAGCGAATATTTCAAGGACGGCGCATACCGGATGGAGGGCGAGGGGAAGACCTTGTCCTCGGCCGAGAATGCCCGGTTCCTCGCCGACCTTGCGGCCAATTTCCCGATCGCCTCGATCGAGGATGGAATGGCGGAGGACGATTGGGCGGGGTGGAAGCTGCTTACTGATGAGCTTGGGGGCAAGGTCCAGCTTGTTGGCGACGACCTGTTCGTTACCAATACCAAGCGGCTTCAGAAGGGCATCGACGACGGGATCGCCAATTCGATCCTGATCAAGGTCAACCAGATCGGGACCCTGACTGAGACGATCGAGGCAGTGCGGCTGGCGCAGACCAGCGCATACACCGCCGTCATGTCGCACAGATCCGGCGAGACGGAGGATTCGACGATTGCCGATCTGGCGGTGGCGCTGAGCTGCGGGCAGATCAAGACCGGCAGCCTTGCGCGTTCGGACCGGACGGCCAAGTATAACCAGCTGTTGCGGATCGAGGAGGAGCTCGGCGATATGGCGCGGTTTGCCGGGGGCGCTGCGTTGAAGGCTTATCGCCCCGCCTGATCCACAACTTTATCCCTGGTTTGCCCACCAAATCATTATTTTCACTTGCATATCCGACTCGGTCGTGATTCTTTCATGAGCGATGGGGGGAGCATCCAAAAGCCTGCGTTTGATCCGCCGCTCGGCGGCGCCGGCGCTCGCCTTGATCGTCGTCGGGACATTCGCGGGACACGCGGTCGCCGGTCCCAACGGAATCCTCGCCTGGGGCGGATATCACCGTGCGCTCAAGGAACGGCAGGCCGAGCTGGCGCAGCTCGAGCAGCAGAAAGCCCAGCTGAGGCACCGCTCCGATCTGCTCGACCCCCGCAAGGCCGATCCCGACATGGCGGATGAGTTGGTCCGCAGGGACCTCGGGCTGGTCAGGCCTGACGAGGTGATCGTCCCGCTGAACTGAGCGCCTGTTGCCGCTTCCCGAAGCGCCTCTTATAGGCGGGCGCGCTTCCAGTTGAGAGAGATTGCCGTGGCGCGTTCCGCGAAGAGATCAGCCGTTTCGACGGTCCCCCAGGTTCCCGAGATGGAGCGTCCGCCGCAACCGCAGCGCTACAAGGCGACGAAGGACGAGCTTCTCCAGCTCTATCGCGAGATGCTGCTCATCCGCCGCTTCGAGGAGCGAGCGGGACAGCTTTACGGCCTCGGGCTGATCGGGGGCTTCTGCCACCTCTACATCGGGCAGGAAGCGGTCGGCGTCGGGCTTCAGTCGGCGATGACGGTCGGCAAGGACAGCGTCATCACCGGCTATCGCGATCACGGACACATGCTCGCCTACGGGATCGATCCGAAGGTGATCATGGCCGAGCTGACCGGGCGCGAGGCAGGGATCTCGAAGGGCAAGGGCGGGTCGATGCACATGTTCAGCGTCGACCACGGATTCTACGGCGGCCACGGAATCGTCGGCGCCCAGGTGCCGCTCGGCACCGGCCTGGCGTTCAAGCATAAATATGCCGAGGATGGGGGCGTCTGCCTCACCTATCTCGGCGATGGCGCGGTCAACCAGGGCCAGGTCTACGAGGCCTTCAACATGGCCAAGCTGTGGGACCTGCCGGTCATCTACGCGATCGAAAACAACCAATATGCGATGGGAACGAGCATCAAGCGCTCGTCGGCCGAGCCTGAGCTCTTCCGGCGCGGTCAGGCGCATCGCATCCCGGGCTTCCAGGTCGACGGGATGGACGTGCTCGCGGTGCGTGGCGCCGCTCAAGTCGCACTCGACTGGACGCGTAGCGGCAAGGGCCCGATCATCGTTGAGTTCCTGACCTATCGCTATCGCGGTCACTCGATGTCCGACCCGGCCAAGTACCGAACGCGCGAGGAGGTGCAGGACGTTCGCGAGCATCGCGACCCGATCAGTCACGCCGAGCGCGACCTCGAGGCGATGGGCGTCAAGGAAGAGGAGCTCAAGGCGATCGACAAGGAAATCAAGGATATCGTCGTCGGCGCTGCGAAATTCGCTGAAGATGCGCCGGAGCCGCAGCCTGCGGAACTCTACACCGACGTGCTGGTGGAGAGCTACTGATGCCGGTCGAGCTCAAAATGCCCGCTCTGTCTCCGACGATGGAGGAGGGAACGCTCGCCAAATGGCTGGTCAAGGAAGGCGACGACGTCAAATCGGGGGATATCCTCGCCGAGATCGAGACCGACAAGGCGACGATGGAGTTCGAAGCGGTCGACGAGGGCAAGATCGCGAAGATCCTGGTGCCGGAAGGTACGGACGGGGTGAAGGTCGGCCAGCCGATCGCGATCCTCGCCGGCGAAGGCGAGGAGGTCAGCGCATCCGCCGCACCTCCCGTGTCGGACACGAAGGACGAGCCGAAGCCCGCATCGACGGAGACGCCGTCGATTCCTGCACCGGAATCGCAGCAGGAAGAAGCGACCCCGACGCCGCATGTATTTGAGACCGCCGCGCGCGATCTCGTCGCCGACGTCGCGGCGACCCGTGACGAGCCGGAAGTTCCGGAAGGCACACCGCTCGTCACGATGACGGTACGCGAGGCGCTTCGCGACGCGATGGCGGAAGAGATGCGCGCAGACGAGCGCGTCTTCGTATTGGGCGAGGAAGTCGCCGAGTATCAGGGCGCGTACAAGGTCACGCAGGGCCTGCTCGACGAATTCGGGGCCAAGCGCGTCGTCGACACGCCGATCACCGAATATGGCTTTGCCGGCTTGGGAACCGGCGCGGCGATGGGCGGCCTCAGGCCCATCGTCGAGTTCATGACCTTCAACTTCGCGATGCAGGCCATCGACCACATCATCAATTCGGCCGCGAAGACCAACTATATGTCCGGCGGGCAGATGCGTTGCCCTATCGTCTTCCGCGGTCCGAACGGTGCTGCAGCGCGCGTTGCCGCCCAGCACAGCCAGAATTACGCGAGCTGGTATGCGCACGTGCCGGGCCTGATCGTCATTGCTCCCTACAGCGCGGCCGACGCGAAAGGGCTTTTGAAGTCGGCCATACGCACCGAAGATCCGGTCGTGTTCCTCGAGAACGAGTTGCTTTACGGCCAGCATTTCGACGTCCCCCAGCTCGATGATTACACGCTGCCGATCGGCAAGGCGCGCATCGTCCGTCCGGGCAAGGATGTGACGATCGTCACTTATTCGATCGGGGTCGGAGTCGCGCTGGAAGCCGCGCAGGAGCTGATGGGACAGGGGATCAACGCCGAGGTGATCGACCTCCGCACGCTTCGCCCGCTCGACAAAGCGACGGTACTCGAGAGCCTCAAACGCACGAACCGAATGGTCGTAGTCGAAGAAGGCTGGCCGGTCTGCTCGATCAGCTCGGAGATCATCGCCATCGCGATGACCGAAGGGTTCGACGACCTCGACGCGCCGGTGATGCGGGTGACCGACGTGGATGTACCTCTGCCTTATGCGGCCAACCTCGAGAAGCTGGCGCTGATCAAGGTTTCGGAAGTGGTCGAGGCCGTCAAGGCGGTCTGTTATCGCTAATCGATGCTCGGCGCCGATCTCGGGCTGGCGCTGACCTACGTTCCCGTTCGGGATCGCGGAGCGCTTGCCGCCTTGTTCGCGATCGACCGAGCGATGGGCGACGTCGTCAGCAGCACCAAGGAGCCGATGCTCGGCCCCATCCGCCTCGCTTGGTGGCGGGAACGCCTAGAGGAGCTGGATGAGGGCGGTGAAGCGCCCGCCGAACCGCGCCTCCAGGCCGTCGCGCGCGAGCTGGTCCCGCGCGGGGTCAGCGGGCGGGAGCTCGCGGCGCTCGAGAGTGGATGGCTTCGCCTGTTCGACCCGTTCCCGTGGAGCGTCCAGACGAGCGAGGCAATCTGGTTCCGCGGCAATCTGCTGTTCGGTCTTGCAGCCCGAATCGTCGGCCGCGCCGAGGAGCGGATCCAGGGTGCCGGGGGGCTTTGGGCGCTGGTCGATGCGGCGCGGCATTGCAGCGATCCCGGCTCGCGTTCCGTGCTCCTCGATCAGGGCCGGGCCTTTGCTCGCGGCCTGAGGGGCGTGCGCTTCCCGGGTCCGCTTCGGCCCTTGTCCATGCTGGCGGTGTTGGCGATGCGCGATTGCCGGAAGGGCGAGCCGTTCGAGCGCGAAGGCACGCCGGGGCGCGCAGCGGCGATGCTCAGGCACCGTTTCTCCGGACGGCTTCCGCGCCTCTAGTTGACAGAGCGCAGTTCGTTACGGACAGGAGCGAAGTGCCGAATCTCCTCTCCGCGGGAGATTTGAATGTTGCGTTTCCTTGCCGGCGCTGCCGCCACGTTCCTCCTCATGACCGGCGCCTTTCTGATCTGGCAGTCGCATGCCGCGGAAGCTCCCGGGTTGCCGCACGCGCCTCCCGCGCGGGCTGCGAGCTCCTCTTTCTTCGGCGGTGGCGGCCAGGCGCTTCAGGCGCCCGAGGCGAGCCCACAGACGCGCGAGGAAAAGCGCTTCAGCCGCTACGACCACAACAAGAACGGAAAGGTCGAGGCGGACGAATATCTCGCGGCCCGGCATCGGAATTTCGACAAGCTCGATGCGGACCACAACCGTGCGCTTTCCTTCCAGGAATATGCCATGAAGGGGATCGAGAAGTTCAACTCGGCCGGTGGGCGCAAGGGATGGCTGTCACCGGCCGAATTCGTCGCAACCGCTCCGCCGCCGCCCAAGCGAAAGACCTGCAGCTGCACTCAGCCGGACGCCTCGGCCGACGACTAGCTGATCCTTTCCGCCACAGTTAATCTATCGGCCTTGGCGTGCGGGGGCGAGCGATGACCGCGTTCGAATTCATTATCGCCTTCCTGGTCATCTACTATCCGACGCTGAGCCTGACGGGGTCGACCTAGGCAAGTTCCTTCGCCGGCTCGAGCCAGCGGGCAAAAGCGTCCCTCGCGCGATCTGTATAGGCCTTCTTCCGGTCCGCCTTTTTCCAGCGGCCTTCGATCGGCGGCATCAGGCCGAAATTGACGTTCATCGGCTGGAAGGTCTCCGCATCGGCTCCGCCCGTGATGTGGACAAGGAGGGCGCCGAGCGCCGTTTCCGGTGGCGGCAGGGGGAAAGCCTCGCCGCGCAGCTCGGCGGCAGCAAAGCGGGCGGCGAGGATACCCACGGCGGCGCTTTCGACATAGCCTTCGCAACCGGTGATCTGACCGGCGAAGCGGATGTTCGGTCTGGATTTCAGGCGCAGCTCACGGTCGAGCAGCCGAGGTGAATTGATGAAGCTGTTGCGATGGATTCCGCCGAGGCGCGCGAATTCGGCATTCTCCAGGCCTGGGATTGTGCGGAAGATGCGGACCTGCTCGCCGTGCTTCAGCTTGGTCTGGAAGCCGACCATGTTCCACAAGGTGCCGAGCGCATTGTCCTGCCTCAGCTGGACGACGGCATAGGGCCAGCGCCCGGTGCGGGGGTTATCGAGGCCTACCGGCTTCATCGGCCCGTGGCGGAGCGTCTCCGGTCCGCGCTCGGCCATTACCTCGATTGGCATGCAGCCCTCGAAATATGGCGTGTCCTTCTCCCAGTCGTGGAACGGCATCTTATCGCCCTCGATGAGAGCGGCGACGAAATCCTCATACTGCGGCTTGTCGAGCGGGCAGTTGATATAGTCCTTTCCACCCTTGTCCCAGCGCGCGGCCATCCAGGCGACGTCCATGTCGACGCTGTCGCGATGGACGATGGGAGCGATCGCGTCGAAGAAGGCGAGGGCGCCTTCGCCAGTCTCCGCAGCGATTGCCTCGGCAAGCTTCGAGCCTGTCAACGGTCCGGTTGCGATGATCGCCGGGCCGTCGGGAAGCGCATCCACGCGTTCGCGAACGACTTCGATATTCGGATGGCGGGCGATGGCGCGAGTGACTTCCGCGGCGAAGGCCTCGCGGTCGACGGCAAGCGCGGAGCCGGCAGGGACTCGATGCCTGTCGGCCGCCTGCAACACCAGGGAATTGAGCCCGCGCATTTCCTGGTGGAGCAGTCCGACGGCATTGTGCTCAGCATCGTCCGAGCGGAAGCTGTTGGAGCAGACCATTTCGGCAAGGCTGTCGCTCTGATGCGCGGGAGTCGTGTCGCCGCCGCCGCGCATCTCGCTGAGACGCACGCGAAGGCCGGCCTCGGCGAGCTGCCACGCAGCTTCGCTTCCCGCGAGCCCGCCGCCGATTATGTTGACGTCAATCATCGCGCCCCCATAGCCCGAAGAGCCGGGCGACCAAAACGCCTGCTGCCAATCACCCAAGCCTCGTTGCTCGCCTGCGTAAGCTGGAGATGCTAGCCGCGCGCAATCGTCACCAATTCCAAAGCAAAGAGCCGGTCCGACATGAATGATGCAAGCCTCGATGAGGCCTACACCGCACGTCGGTCGGGGAATGTTGCGGCGGCACTGGAAATTTGCCGCCGGATCCTCGTCGCAAATCCGGCGGATCACGGTGCGAAAAGTCTCATCGGCCTGTGCATGGCGGAAGCCGGCGAGGTGGGTGAGGCACGGCCCTTGGTCGAGGAAGCTGTCTCGGCCGAGCCCGATAATTGGCGGTTCCTGCTCAACCTGTCCGTTCTTCGAGAGATCGAGGGTCGTCTCGACGATGCGATCCTGAGGGCCAGGGAAGCAGCCACTTTAGCATCCGATCAATTCGAGACCTGGGGTCGGTTGGGCCAGTTGTGCGGCAAGCAGGGAGACCTCGACGGGGCAGTTGCAGCGCTCGAGAGGGCGGTCGCCTTGAAGCCCGATCATGCCGGACTGGCGTTGCTCCTCGCCGGAGCAGCTTTTGAGAAGCGGCAGTATGACCTGTCGGCGAGCGCTCTCGACAAGTTCGAAGAGATCGCGCCGGGACGGCCCGAAGCCCTTCGGCTCCGCGCGCACCTTGCGCGCAAGCGGAATGATTGGGACGGCTTCGTGGAAATGGCGAGCCGATGGCTGGCCGCCGATCCTGCTTCGGAAGAAGCGCGCGTCGCGCTCGCCTTCGGTCACTCGCAACACGACGATTACCATGCGGCGGTCGAAGTCTACGCCCCACTGGCCGCGGCGAGTCCGGAAGACGCCGATCACGCCGCGATGTTCGGGCGATATTTGCTGTGGTCACGAGACTTCGTCGCGGCCGAGCGATCCTACAGTCGCGCGCTGGCGGCGCGACCCGGTCACGCGGCGGCGGCCGCTGGGCTGGCGAGGCTGAAGAATTTCAGGGGCCAGTTTGGCGAAGCGGCAAAGTTCGCGCGCAAAGCCATCGAGGCGGATCCGGCGAACGTCGATGGCTATGCGCAGTTGCTATTGGCCGATCGCTCGCAATTTTCAGAGGAAGACCTGGCGCGCCTCGATGAACTGGCGATGGATCCCAGCGTCAACGATGAAAACCGGGCGCTCGCCTGGTTTACCATTGGCGACGTCTACCATCGGCGCGGCGAGCATGATCGCGCCTTCGACGCCTGGAAGCAGGCAAACGAGTTGAAGCAGCGCGCTGCCGCGCAATGGGCGAATTGGCGTAATGACCGGGACGCAACCGAAAAGTTGGTCGACCGCCTGGTCGCCAGCTTCGATAAGCCACCGCCCGCGACGGTGCCGGCCGCGGACGGGAGGTCAAAGCCCATCTTCATTGTCGGCATGCCGAGGTCCGGGACGACCTTGCTCGATAGCGCACTGGGTGGGCATTCCGACATCTCTTCGGGGGGCGAACTGCCGGCAATGCCCTCAATACTCACAATCTTTCTTGAGTGGGCTGACGCCGCGCAGTGGAAAGGCGGCGTGATTCCCGATCCAATCGTCCGGCAGATGCGCGAAAGCTATTCGAGGCAGTATGACGATTACAAAATTGAAGGCGCAGCTTTCGTCACCGACAAGAACCCGCTGAACATCATGTCCGTGGGGTTGATCCGGCACGTCTTTCCGGAGGCGCCCATCATCCACATCCGGCGCAATCCGCTCGAAACCGGCTTTTCGATCTATCGCAACAACTTCACCAAGTCGTGGCGCTATTCGACGGCGCTCGAAGACATCGGACATTATTACGGCCAATATGCGCGAGTGATGGACCATTGGCAGGGCGTCCTCGGTGACGGAATGGCGACCGTCCAATACGAGCAGTTGGTGTGCGATTTCGAAGGCGAGCTGCGACGGTTGCTGGCGTACATCGGGCTCGACTGGGATCCGGAATGCCTTGCCTACTTCGAGCGCGATAGCGTCGTTACCACGTTGAGCTCCGCACAAGTGCGCAAACCCCCTTCGAGGGAATTGATGAGTTCGACCACTCCCTATCTCCGCGCCCTGCAGCCGCTTAAGGAAGCGCTCGAAAGGGCTGGCGTGAAATTTCCCCGAATTGAGGCCTGAATGCTGAGCGCACTCCTTCTTGCAGCCGCAGCCCAAGACGCGACGCTTTCGGCGAACAATTATCACATCGACCAGCCGATGCCTGCTCATACGGATGAGCTCATGTGGTCGGATGAGTTCGACCAGTCGAAGCTGGATCCATCGAAGTGGAGCTTCGATACCTCGCGGAACAAGGTCGGCTGGTACAATGGCGAGCTGCAATATTATGCGGCGGGCCGGCAGGAGAATCTCCGGATCAAGAACGGCCGCCTGATCATCGAGCTGCGCAAGGACCCGCGAGCGATCGCCAAGCTCCCGGACTGGGGCAAGCAGCAATACAGCTCGGCAAAGATCGTCACCAAGGACAAGGTCGCGTTCAATACCGGGTTCGTGGAAGTGTCGGCGAAGCTGCCTTGCGCGCGCGGCACCTGGCCCGCGATCTGGATGATGCCGCAGGCGGGCGGCTCGTGGCCCGACGGCGGCGAGATCGACATCCTCGAGCAAGTCGGGTCCCAGCCGAACGTCGCCCATGCGACGCTCCATACCGCCTTGTTCAACCACACGCGGCACAACGGCCGCGGCGCCGAGACTGCGGTGCCCACGGCGTGCAGCGCGTTCCATCGCTATCAGCTGGCCTGGACGGTGGACTGGATCACGATGGGAGTCGACGACCGCGCCTATATGCGGGTCGGGAACGACCAGCCGGGCGGGCGGGGGGCCTGGCCGTTCGACGCGCCCTTCTACCTGATCCTCAATCTCGCCATGGGCGGCGATTGGGCGGCGGCCAAGGGGATCGATGACGCGGCGCTGCCGCAGCGGCTCGAGGTGGACTATGTTCGTGTCTGGGGAATGCCGGACAGTCAGCCTGTGGCAGGCCAATGACAAAGAGGCTTCGAATCTTCACGATCGGCTACGAAGGCACCACGGTTCCGGAGTTCATCGCCGCCCTGGATAAGGCAGGCGTGCAGCGGGTCATCGACGTTCGCGCGCTGCCGCTGTCGCGGCGTCCCGGCTTTTCCAAGACGTCGCTCGGGGCTGCGCTCGGCGAAGCGGGGATCGAATATGTGCACCTGAAGGCGCTGGGCACGCCGTCGGACGGTCGGACCGCGGCGAGGGCCGGGCGATACTCGGACATGGAACGCATTTACGAAGGACAGCTCGAGCTTCCGGAAGCGATGGCGCAATCGGCGCAGATGCTCGAGCTTGCGCGAGAAAAGCCGAGCGCGCTGCTATGCATGGAGCGCGAGCCGGCACACTGTCATCGAACGCTGTTGCTGAAGTCGGTCGCGCCGGATGCGGATGTCGTCGATCTCTTCGCCTGAATTTGCTTTTGGTTAAGACTAGGAACCGCGCGCTTCGTGGCTGGTTTCGGAGCCGGGGCAATCAGCAATCAGGGAGAAGTCTGCGATGAGGACTCTGGGGATTCTGCTCGGCGGCGCAATTGCGCTCGCAGCGTGTTCGACGACGCCACCACCGCCGCCGGACCTCACCAACGGAATGTTGGCGCCCGGCTATCTCGCGCAGGCCGCGAGCAGCGATCAGTTCGAGATCCAATCGGGCCAGCTCGCGCTCCAGGCGTCGCAAAACCCCGCGGTTCACAATTTCGCGAACATGATCATCCGAGACCATACGAACTCGACCCAGATGTTGATGGCTGCCGGCTCGGCGGCGCATGTGCCGCCGCCTCCGCCAGGAATGCTGCCCGGGCAGCAGGCGATGCTCGACCAGCTTCGCGCCGCGGGCACAGGCTACAATTTCGATTCGGTGTTCAAGCAGGAGCAGATCACGGCCCATGAGTCGGCACTGGCGTTGCACCAGGGCTATGCGCAAGGCGGTGACGTTCCCGGGCTGCGCACGGTAGCCGGTCAGATCGTGCCCGTGGTCCAGGGGCATCTCGCCCTGGCGCAGGCTCTAATGGTGACCCCGCCGCCACCTCCGCCACCGCCGCCGGCACCGATCACCGCTCCGCCGCCGGGCCGCGCGGGCGAGCGCGGATGAATCTCTTGATCTGAAGGAGGAGGCCCGGTCATTTGAAAGACCGGGCCCTTCTCACCGGCTCAAACCGCCGGAAGCTCTTCGGGCTGCGTATGGCCGTTGAGCAGAACCTCGATATCCGGAATTGGCCGACCGCTCATCTCCTTGTTGACGGAGCAGACGAGCCGTTTTTCCACCTCCTTGTGGAGGGATTTCTTGAGAACTCCGAGCGCCTTGGGCGGAGCCACGATCGCGAGCGCGTCGAAATCGTTGCGTAGCGCGCGCGCTTTCAATTCGTCGGCCGCATCCTTGATCCAGCGGTCTTCCTCGAGCTGGTGGAAGTCGGTTTCTTCATAGGTTGAGCGGCCGTAGCCGAAGCTCTGCTTCTCCGTCCCTGGGGCGTCGGTCCTGAGGTAACGGTCTTTCCTGTCCTGCCGGGCGTCGTGACTCTCGGTTCGCAAATCGATGTGATTTTCATCACCATGATTGCGGAAGAACAGCATCTTGCGGCCGTCGGCGACCAGAACCAGCGCATTGTGGGGAAGGGGCATGGACGATTACTCCTCGAACTAGTGCTCAGGAGAACGCGACCCGGCCCCGCACGTTTCCGCCGTTCGTCGCAGGCAGCACGCGCCGGACCGAGTGCTAATCCTGCTCCGGATCGGCCGGCTTCTCAAGTTCGCTTTCGCCAATGACCGCATCTTCGGTCGGAGCGAGCTCATCGCCGGGCTCAAGCTCGATGTCTTCTTCTTCGCTCTCCTCGATCTTGGCGACGCTGACGACATGTTCGTTATCGGCGACCCGGAAGATGGTGACGCCTTGCGTGTTGCGGCCCATCACCCGGATGTCGCCGACCGTCGTGCGGATCATCTTGCCCTGATCGGTGACGAGCATGAGCGCTTCGCCCTGCCGGGCCGGGAAGGATGCAATCACGCCGCCGTTGCGTTCGGACGTGTCGATGTTCGTGATGCCCTGGCCGCCGCGGTTGGTGCGGCGGTATTCGTAGGCGGAGGAGCGCTTGCCGTACCCGTTCTCGGTGATGGTGAGGATGAACTGCTCCTTTTCCGCCAGCTCGGCGAGGCGGTCCTGCGAAAGCGGGCATTCGCCATCCTTCTCACCCTTCCAGGGAGCGAAGCGGAGATAGGCCTCGCGCTCTTCCTGCTCGGTGCCGACGCGGTGGAGGATCGACATTGAGATGACTTCATCATCGCCGAGCAGCCGGACTCCGCGAACACCAGTCGAGGTCCGCGAACGGAATTCACGAACGTCGGTTGCCTTGAAGCGGATCGCCTTGCCCTTGCGGGTAGCGAGAAGCACGTCGTCGCCTTCGGTCAGCAGCTCGACTCCGATCAGGCGGTCGGTGGGATCGGCCTGCTCGTCGCTATCGTCGTCGCTTTCGACTTCCTCGGCGGGGCCGGCGCCGAAGCGCATGGCGATCTTGCCGGCCGTGGGAATGTTGGTGAAGGCGGCCATGCTGTTGCGGCGCACGGTGCCGTGCGCGGTCGCGAACATGATGTGCAGTCCGCCCCATTCGGCCTCGTCCTCGGGTAGCGGGAGCACGGTCGAGATGGTTTCGCCCTGCGCGAGCGGAAGCAGGTTCACCATCGGGCGGCCCTTGGTGTTCGGCCCGCCCTCCGGCAACCGCCACACCTTCATCCGGTAAACACGGCCGAGGTTCGAGAAGAACAGCACCGGATTGTGGGTCGAGGTGACGAACAGGTTGGTGACCGCATCCTCGTCCTTGGTCGCCATCCCGGCGCGACCCTTGCCGCCGCGCTTTTGCTCGCGGAAGACGGTGAGCGGGGTGCGCTTGATATAGCCTTCCATGGTCACGGTGACGACCATGTCCTCGCGCTCGATCAGATCTTCGTCCTCGATGCCGTCGGCGGCTGCGGCAAGCTCGCTCATGCGCGGAGTGGCGAACTCGGCCTCGACCTCGTCGAATTCCTCGCGCATCACCTCGTAGAGTCGGGCGCGGTTGGCGAGAATCTCGAGCAGCTCGCCGATCGATTCCGCGAGACCCTTCAGCTCGTTGCCGATCTCGTCGCGGCCAAGCGCGGTGAGGCGGTGGAGACGAAGCTCCAGGATCGCTTTCACCTGCGCGTCGGATAGCTGGTAGGTCTCCGACTTACCTTGCGGTTCGACGGCTTCGACCAGCGCGATGTAGGGGCGGATCTCAGCGCCGGGCCATTTGCGGGCGAGCAGCTTTTCGCGCGCTTCCGCAGGGGTTTTGGATCCTCGGATGAGCTTCACCACCTCGTCGAGATTGGTCACCGCGACGACGAGCCCAAGCAGGAGGTGTGCGCGCTCGCGGGCCTTCAGAAGCTCGAACTTCGAGCGGCGAATGATCACCTCTTCGCGGAAGCGGATGAACGCTTCGATGAAATCGCGGAGTGTCAGCGTTTCGGGACGCCCACCGCGGATCGCGAGCATGTTGGCCGGGAAGCTCGATTGTGCCGGTGTGTGCCGCCACAATTGATTGAGCACGACCTCTGGCGTGGCGTCGCGCTTGAGTTCGATGACGATCCGAACGCCCAGGCGGTTGGACTCGTCGCGGATGTCGGAAACGCCCTCGATCCGTCTGTCCTTGGCGGCCTCGGCGATCTTTTCGACCAGGCCCGACTTGCCGACTTGATACGGGATCTCGGTAAGGACGATCGACCGGCGGTCGCCGCGGCCTTCCTCGACATGGTGAAGCGAGCGCATCATGATCGAGCCGCGGCCCGTCGTGTAGGCGCTGCGGATGCCGGATAGTCCGAGAATCAGGCCGCCCGTCGGGAAGTCGGGGCCTTTGACATGTTCCATCAAGGCTTCGGAGCCGATCGCCGGGTCGTCCATAAAGGCACGGCAGGCAGCGAGGACCTCGCCGAGATTATGGGGCGGAATGTTGGTCGCCATGCCGACAGCGATTCCGCCGGCGCCGTTGACGAGAAGGTTCGGGAAACGGGCAGGGAGGACCTGCGGCTCACGCTCCGACGCGTCGTAATTGGGCGTGAAGTCGACCGTGTCGCGGTCGATGTCACCCAAGAGGAAGTTGGCCACCTTGGCGAGCCGCGCCTCGGTGTATCGCATCGCTGCCGGCGGGTCGGGGTCCATCGAGCCGAAATTGCCCTGGCCGTCGACCAGAGGGACGCGCATCGACCAGTCCTGCGTCATCCGGGCGAGGGCGTCGTAAATCGCGCTGTCACCGTGCGGGTGGTATTTACCCATGACGTCGCCGACGATGCGGCTCGATTTGCGATACGGCCGCCCGGCGACGTAGCCCGCTTCCTGGCATGCGTAGAGGATGCGCCGGTGGACCGGTTTCAGGCCGTCGCGCACGTCGGGCAGCGCGCGGCTCACGATGACGCTCATCGCGTAATCGAGGTAGCTGGTCTTCATCTCTTCGACGATCGAGATGGGTGCGATGTCGTTGTCGCCCGGAGGAGGGGGAATGTCGTTGCGGTCGTCGACCGGCGGTTCGGTAGCCAAAAAGGAATCCTGCGATTAGGGATGTACTCGGAAGTTGCGGCAAAGCCGCGCCCCCACACCTCTAGGTAGTGCATTGCACCGTCCAGCGCCACCCCGCGCGCATGCGCGCGCGTGAGAAAAACTCTGGAAGCAGTCTCCGACAGGCCAACATTTCATAACAAAAGCAATATGTTAAATGAATGTTCAGGGGCGACGGGGCAGACTGTTTGGACATCCATCATTTTGGGGTCTAAGTCGCCGCCGTCATTCGACGCGAGCCGTCCGCACAGGAGAGATTTTTGATGAAGCTTCTGATCACCACTGCCGCGCTTGCGCTGCTGGCTGTTTCCTCGCCCGCCGCGGCACAGTCGACGCAATCTGCCGCTGCCCCGCAGTCCGGTGGAATCATCACGCACAAGCCGAAGATCTCCGGCGACGCCGCGATGAAGGCGCTCGTCGACCTTCAGACGGCTGTCACGAAGAACGACACGGCATCGATCCCGGCGAAGGTTGCAGCCGCCAAGGCAGCGGCCAAGACGGCCGATGACCGTTATGCGATCGCGCTGCTGGAGGTCAAAGCGGCAGGGTCCGCAAAGGATGAATCGGCAATCGCGGCCGCCCTCGAGGACATGATGAGCTCCGGAAGCGTCAAGCCGGAGGAACAGATCGGAATCTACAGCGCTCTTGCCCAGGTCTACACCGACCTGAAACAGCCGCAGAAGGCCCTGCAGGCCTACCAGCAGCTGAGCCAGCTCGATCCGAGCAACGTCAATGCCATCGCGGCCCTGGCTGAAGCGCAGGTTTCGGCAGGCCAGCCCGCCGCTGCGCTTCCGCTGCTCCAGAAGGGGATCAAACTCCAGCAGGCCAACGGGCAGAAGGCGCCGGAATCCTGGTACAAGCGTGCGACGGCCATCGCTTATGAAGCGAAGCTACCCGGTGCCGCGGAAATGGCCCGCGAGTGGATCGCAGCCTATCCCAACCCTGCCAATTGGCACGATGCGGTCGCCATCTACCGCAACCTCAACCAGCCCGACGTCGAAAGTACGCTTGACCTCCTGCGCGTGCAGTATGCGGCGGGCGGGCTGAAATCGCCCGGTGAATATGCCCTCTATGCGCAGGCCGCGGCCGACCAGTCGAACTATAACGAGGCGAAGGCGATCGTCGATGCAGGCGTCGCGGCAAAAATCGTCGATCCGGCAAGCCCGCAATTCCGAGACATCGTCAACGGGTTGAAGGGCAAGCCGATCGCGACTGCTGCAGACCTCGATGCCGCCGTCCAAATGTCGCCTACGCCGATCAATCTTCTCCGGATCGGCGATCGCTTTTACGGTCTCGGTAACTATGCGAAGGCGGCCGAGATCTACCGCCAGGTGATGACCAAGCCGGGCGCCGACAAGGATCTCACCAACCTTCACCTCGGAATGGCGCTTGCGCGTGCGGGCGACAAGGCCGGTGCGACCGCCGCCCTTAACGCGGTTACGGGTGCCCGCGCGGATGTCGCCAAATATTGGTTGGTATACGCGCAACAGCACGGCTGAGCTCCGCTCGCCACGCCGATTTTGGAGAGGGCGTCGGCAGTGCCGGCGCCCTTTTTCCGTCTGGCCGTCCCACGTCCATTCGGACTGTCCCGTTTCGGGATGGTTAAGAGCTGTCTTCTTAGCGCCGGGTGAAGGTTCGCTTACACGCGTATAGATAACGCGTATTTAAGGACATGGACGACCGGTGCGTTTCGACGATCGCCTGCTGACCGTTCTGAACCAGCCGGCCGGCGACCGCCATGACATTGCGGTGCGCTGGCGTCAGCTGGTCGATCTGGTCGCGCGCGCCGGTTCCAACGCGGCAAGCCCGGCCGTCGGCCAAGCGCTCGAATCCATCCGAACCGACGCGCCAAAGGTGGATGAGAGCCTTCGCGCCGCCGCCGCCCGGGCAGTCGCAGCCCTGCCACTGCCGATCGGGCTGCTCGAATATTTCGCTTCCGACCGGCTTGCCGTGTCTGCGCCGGTCCTTGCCGCGGCGACTCTGGAGTCGGCCGAATGGCAGTCGATCCTCGGCGTCGCGGACGAAGAAGCGCGGCGCTTTATCGAGGCTCTGCACCCGGACATTCGTTCGGAGCCGCCGCCCGCCGATCTTACCGATGCGCTGGTCGAGCGTCCGGTCGAGGAACCTTCCCCCGACATAATTGCGCCATCGCTTCACGAAGTGGTGCAGCGCATCGAAAGGCGTCGTCGAAGCCGTCAGATGATGCGGCGCGGGGGCCTTGCCCCGGCAACGCAGGCTTCGCCCGCCCTGTTTCGCTGGGAATGCGGGCCGGGGGGCGAGATCGCCTGGGTCGATGGAGCTCCGCGCGGGGCGCTCATTGGCCGTTCGATCGCTCGCCCGCAGAACGGCGACGGCGATCGGGTCGACCCCGACGTCGTCCGCGCTTTCACTGTGCGGGCGCCTTTCCGCGACGCAGCCCTGACCGTCGCCGGCGACGGGCTCGTTTCCGGCGATTGGAAGATCAGCGGTGTCCCGGCCTTCGACCCGGCGGACGGGCGATTCCGCGGCTATCGCGGCGTCGCGTTGCGCGAGCAGGAGGAAGCGCAGGCGGCCGAGGAGGCAGCGCAAGCGCTCTCCGACCCGGATTCGCTCCGCGAGCTGGTCCACGAGATCAAGACGCCATTGAACGCCATCATCGGCTTCGCGGAGATCATCGAAGGCCAATATCTGGGGCCCGCCGACCGGCGCTATCGCGAACGCGCGCAGGAAATCGTGCGCCAGGCACGGCTCCTGCTCGTCGCGATCGACGACCTCGATTTCGCCGCCAAGGTGCATTCCTCAACGGGCGGTTCTCAGCGGCGGGTCAATCTGTCGGAGCTGGTCGAGGGTATCGCGCCCGCCCTTCGTGACCTCGCGGGGAAGCGCCGGGTCGAGCTGGACGACCCCCGCGTCGCCCGCGAGGCGACGGCGGCGACGGAGCCCGAACTCGCCGATCGCCTGATCTTCAGGATGTGCAGCGCGCTGATCGAGCAGGCAGATGCGGGCGAGCGCCTTCGCGTTACCGTCGAGCGTGCGGGCGAACGGTGGCGGCTCTCCATGTCGCGGCCGGAGCGGCTGGCGCCGCTCAGCGAAGATCAGCTGCTCGGAGGCGAAGCCGATTCGGAGCGAGGATTTTCGCTCCGCCTGGTGAGTGGGCTCGCGCGAATTGCGGGCGCGGAACTCGTCGCTCCCAAGGGCGCCGTCGCGCTCCTCTTCCCCCGGGGCTGACTTGGCTGCGGGGTCGGCTGCGTCTATCAGCCCGGAGGCCGGGGAGGGCCTGTAGCTCAACGGTAGAGCCGGCCGCTCATAACGGCTAGGTTGTAGGTTCGAATCCTGCCGGGCCCACCATCGCCACACGGATCCGATCCGGGGGATTGGCGAGCGTGGTGATCCGCTCTACCTGCGGGCCATCGGGGAGTAGCGCAGCCTGGTAGCGCATCTGCTTTGGGAGCAGAGGGTCGCAGGTTCGAATCCTGTCTCCCCGACCACCTCACGCGCAGGCAATCCGGAGACCCTCGGCGACAGAACGGCAGCCTGACCGTTACTTGTTCTCGGTCGCGTTGGCCTCGTTGTTCGTGTTGCCGTGGTCGTTGTCGCCGACCTTGTTCTGGACCTTGTCGCTCGTGTTCTTGACGTCGTTGCCGATGTCGGCGGCGATGTTCTGGGCGGTGTTGCCGACGTCGGCGGCGGCATTTTCCGCAACATCGCTGTTGTAGGTGATGCTGGTGGTGCCGTTCTGGTCATCCTTGCTGACCTGGCAGGCGGCGAGAAGTAGAAGCGGAATGGCGGCGATTGCGATTCGCATGGGAACCTCCTTTTCGGCCCTCCAACGCGGAACGGCCGTTTCGGCTCCGAATTAAATTTCCGCTGCTAGAGAAGGCGCATCTGGCCCCCTTCGGGAGGGCGGAAGAGATCGGTGCGTAGCGGAAACTTCGCCTGCCTTAAGCCATATTTCTTCGCGGCGATCTCGAAGCGGGTTCTGAGGAGATCCGCCCACGGTCCCTGACCCCGCATCCGGCTGAAGAAATCCGGATCGTTGTCGCGCCCGCCGCGAAGCGAACGGATGGTCGCCATGACCTTCGCAGCGCGGTCGGGATAATGTTCGTCGAGCCAGGCGCGGAAAAGGGTCGCTACCTCGTGCGGCAGGCGCACGGGGAGGTAGAACCCGCCCGGAACGCCCGCTTCCACAGCAGCTTCGACGATATGCTCGAGCTCATGATCCGTGATCTGCGGAACGACCGGCGCAATCGCGACGTAGCAGGGCACGCCCGCGTCGTTCAGCGCCTTGATCGCGGCGAGCCGCTTGCGCGGCTGCGGCGCGCGCGGCTCGAGCGTCCGGGCGACCTCCGGGTCGAGCGACGTGACGGAAATCGCAACCGACGCTATCCGGAGATCCGCGGCCTGAGTGAGAAGGTCGAGGTCGCGCAGGACCCGGTCCGACTTCGTCGTGATCGTGAAGGGGTGCCGCGTCTCGATCAGGAGCTCGACGATCGAGCGGGTGATCCGCCAGCGTTCCTCGATCGGCTGATACGGGTCGGTGTTGGTGCCCATCGCGATCGGGCGGCACTCGTAACCCGGGCGTGAGAGCGCCGCGTGGAGCAACTGCGCCGCGTTGGGCTTCACGAACAGTCGGGATTCGAAATCCACCCCCGGCGAAAGGTCGTGATAAGCATGGGTCGGGCGGGCGAAGCAGTAGATGCAACCGTGCTCGCAGCCCCGATAGGCGTTGATCGAGCGATCGAAGCCGATGTCCGGGGAGCTGTTTCGGGTAAGGATGGACTTTGCGCGCTCGATCGTCACCGTGGTGCGCCGCTTCGCAATGCCGTCGAGGGCCTCGACCTGATCGAGCCACTCGCCTTCCTCGACTCGTTCCTTGAGGTTGAAGCGCGTAGGCGTCGCGTTGCGGGTTGCCCCGCGCCCGTGGCTCGACTCGACCGGCATCCGCGCATGCTACTCGGAGGTGAAGAACATAACAAGAACATCGTTGGAGGTGTTCGATAAACGGCTGAGAGCGCTCGACTCTTCAAATTCGACCTTTCAAGAAGCTTGCGATGAGTAAGGTCGAGGGGGAGGTAATGGAGCCGGCCGGGCGGATCCTGGTTGTCCACACGAAGGACGAGCCGTTCGAGGAGCAGCCGTTCGTCATCCATTTGCTTGCGGAGGAGTGGCGCGCTCGCGGAATCCCGGTCGAGGTCACCGATACGCTTCCTGAGCCGACAGGTCCCGACGTCCTCGTTTTTCCGCATACGGACATCACCGCGATCCCGCCGCCGCTGGCAGAGGTCCTCAGCCGTTGCGGACGGGTCATCAATCGCGCGGTCACCGACATTTCGAAGCGCGCAATCAGCCGGTATCTCGTCGGTTCGCCCGACGAATATGACGGCGCTGTGATCGTGAAGACGAACCTCAATTACGGCGGCAAGCCCGAGATGAGGATCGTCGCGGCGCGGGGCGGCGAACCCTGGGACCGGCTGCAGAACTATCTTCGGGTGCCGTGGCCGGTTTCGGGGATCCTGAACGCGGAGGAATATCCGATCTTCAGGGAGGCGCGGAACGTGCCGCCGCTGGTGTGGGAAAATCCGCGCCTCGTCGTCGAGAAGTTCCTGCCTGAGCGGGAGGGAGACCTCTACGGCCTCAGGCAATACATCTTCCTCGGCGACGTCGAGTTCAACACGCGCGCGCTTTCGAAGTCGATGCTGGTCAAGTCGCGGGGGATCGTCCACCGCGAGATGCTCGACAGCACTCCGCACGGGGTTCGTGCCCTGCGCGACCAGCTCGGCTTCGACTATGGCAAGTTCGACTATGTGATGCATGACGGCGAGCCGGTCGTCTTCGACGTCAACCGGACCTTCAGCTACGACCCCGAGAGCAAGACTGGCTCCGCCGGCCAGATGGTTCCCAGGCTGGCAGATGGAATCCGGCAATTCATGGGCGGGGAGTGATGCAGCCCAGCCTTCGTCCCTGCCTGACGATGTCGGACGTCTACGGACCAGGTCTCTTCTTCTTCCCACGCGCGTTTGAAGGGGCCACCGACTGGCTTCCGAAGAAGCCATACCAGCTAGATTCGCTGACTGGCGCCCCGCTGTCGGTCGCCGGCGACCTCCCAGTGGTCTGTAGCGCCGGCTTCGACTCTGCGGCGGGTGCGGAGCTGATGGCGCTGGCCGGCGTCGCCCTCGCGCCCAACCGCATTCAGTTCTTGGCTGGTCAGGAGCTCGAGACGCTCGCCCGAACGCTGGCCGTTTCGGGGCAGCGGGCGGTTCTGAGTCACGCCCCGCCGACGGGCGCGATCGCATGCGACCAATGCTGGATCGATCCCGCCTTGCTGTCGGATATCAACAACAAGGCCAACCTCCCGACCCTGGCGCGGCGGGAGAACGTTCCTCCGCGGCAAATTCTGAACCGAAGCGCGTATTTCGAACGCGGGGAACCGCCGATTCCCATCGTGCTGAAGGCTGTGACCGATCAGTCCAGCGGTGGCGGCTTTGCTGTCGCCATCTGCCATACAGGCGACGAACTCAATCGCGCGCGACAGCTCTTCGCGGGCTGCGACCGGATCGTCGCCGAGGACCTCCTCGATATCGCGCGAAACCCCTGCTTGAGCTTCGCGGTTATGCCCGACGGCACCGTCCGCTACCTCGGTGCCGCCGACCAGGACGTTACGCCTGATGGCAAATATCGCGGCAATTGGCTGAAACCGAATTTTCCGCTCAGCGAGGCGGACATCGAGGCCGCGACCGAGCCGGTTCGGCGAGCCGCAGCAATGGGCTATCGCGGCTTCGCAGGTGTGGATATCGCGCTTGCCCGCGACGGCCGCACGTACGTGCTGGATCTCAATTTTCGGGTCAACGGCTGCACCGCGCCGCTGCTGATTGCGCCGGCGGTCTGGGAGCGAACCGGCGCTGCGCTCATTCATTTCCGAAGGCTCGTCAGCCCGGCGGGAGGGGAAGAGCTGGCAAGGGTCTTGCGCCCTCATGTCGCGAGTGGGCGGGTGATCCCCCTCAACCTGTTCGATCCCCAGGCTGCGGGCTACACGGACAAGCCCGGTATCGTTCAGGCGCTCATCATCGGCGATTCGCGCACCGACATTCTTGCGGCGGAATCGGAAATCACCGCTGCAATAGGCTGAATTTCATTACTTATTGTCCTGAAGGAGTCGCCTCGGCCGCTTCGGTCCTTTGCCGGCCGATCCTCGTCATGCTGCTTGGAAATGCGGGCCAATGGTGCTCGACCATGGCTTTCAGGGCAGGGGTGTCCTCCTGGTCGAGACCTTGATAAACCCACATGTTCCGCATCACCGACGGCACGTAATAGCGGGTCTCCCAATAAGGGATGGATTCGATCCACAGCAGCGGATCGCCCTTGTCGTTGATGCCCGCCCACCGGCCCACCGGAAGCGGCCCGGCGTTGTAGGACGCGATCACGCGCGGCAGCTGTCCGGCGGTCGCCGAAGAGGTCCGCATCATCTCGATGAAGCCCTGTCCGAACTCGAGATTATATTTGGGATCGGTCAGTGCGGCGCGCGAATAGGGGATGCCGCGGTTGCGAGAGACGAGCTGGGCGGTGTCGGGAACCACCTGCATGAGACCGACGGCGCCGGCGTGGCTGACGGCGGTGCGGCTGAACGCCGATTCCTGAACGATGTGACCGTAAGCGAGCGCGGGATCCACCCGCCAGCCATTGACGGGGCTCCAGTTCGGGTTGGGATAGCGGTCGGTCGCATCTGCGCGCGCGCCATATTGGCCGTATTTTGCGAGATAGAGTTGAGCAGACGGCAGATCGAGGCGCTTGGCGAGCTCGATCAGCGCGTGGTGCTCGGAGGGCGCGCCGATCTTCGCCTGATGAACGATCATCTGTTCAGCGAGCGCAGGCTCGCCGATCTTCACCAGCTCGATTGCCCGCTGAACGTTGGGAATTTGGTCGATGCGCGGATCCCAGGCGCTGTACGGATCGGGCCCGAGCTTGGTCGACATCCCGAGCGTCTCGCGGGCGAGGAGGCCATAGAAGCTTTCGGGGGATTCGGCGGTGTTCGCCGCAGCCCTCAGCAGGCTCTCGACGGAAGCTGGCCGCCCCGCCGCCTGCTCGGCGCGGGCCGCCCAGTAATAGCCGCCGGCGCGAAGCTCGCGCTGGTCGGCCAGTTGCGCGGCCTGGCGGAAATCCACCGATGCGGAATTGTAGTCGCCGAGCCTCCACGAGGCGAGGGCAGAGACCCACACGGCCTGGCTGGCCCATTCGCCCGTCGCGCCTTGTCGCCAGGTGTCGGCGACCCGCCGCGCATCCATGTCGAGCCCGAGGACGTAGTAAATGAAAGCGACGCGTGTTGCCGCCTCCGCCCGCCCGTCCAGCGAAAGCGTGGGGCCTTGCGAGGCGAGCAGAGCTTCTGCCCCGCTCGCATCGTCTGCTTTCACCAGCGGATCGAGGGCGCTTCGAAGCTGGTCGGCTGCGGGATCGCCGGAGACGGGGCGGGCACGATAGCGCACCGGCGCCGAGCCGAGGACAACGGTAGGCTTCTCCGGCACGACGAGGACGGGCGTCGTTGAGCCGCGCTTCAACGCCATCAGCCCGAGCTGGTTGGCTTCCGGAAGGTCGGGCGACTGCGAAATCAGCGCCATGAGCGAGCCGAGGTCGACGACCGGCGAGTCCTTCGCGGTGTAGAGCTCGGCTTTGGCAACCGGCGTGAGGATACTTGGCGGCAGAGCGGCGATGCCGGCCTGGGCCGACGCCCAATTGCCGGAGTCGATCGCGTCGAACACTCCGCGCCAGTCGCGCGGGACGGGAACCGTCGAAACGGTAGGCGCCGGCTGCATGGCGAGCAGCGGGGTAGTGGTGGATACGATCGGCTGGGCCCGTTGCGTCGTCGCGAGCGGCGCCAGCGGGTCGCCCACCGGCTGCTGCGCCATGAGCGGTGAGGCACACAGCAAAGATCCGAACGCGAGCAGGCCAGCCTTCAAGATTCGTCCTCCATCAAGAGCAGAAGATCCTGCCATGCCAATCGTTTATCTAACGTCCGCTTAATCAGGTGGCGCGGATGGAACGTCGCGACGGTGCGGATTCCCTCGACCTTGTGGACATGACCGCGCGCATCCACGAGCCGCTTTCCGAGCAGCGCTTGCGATGGGCCGTCGCCAAGCAGTAGCAGCCGCTTCGGCCTCGCAAGGAGAACGTGGCGCCGAGCGATCTCCGCGTAACTTTTCCGGTCGGATTCACCGAGACGGCTCCCCGGCGCGTGGATGGGCGAAAGGGAAGCGACATAGGCCTGCTCGGTCGTCAGACCGATCGCCGCGAGCATTCGCGCTGCGAGATCCCAGGCTTCGCCTCCGATGGGCTGGCCGGCGGCGTAATCTTCGAGCGAGGGAGCATCGCTGAGCAGCATGATGGGCGCATCTTCGGGGCCGCGCGGCAGGATCCGCTTCGCTGCGACCGAGGCGAGCGGCAGATGCGCGCTGCTTGCCAGCCATTCGCGCAACTCGACGAGGGTCTCGTGGCTTGGCTGGGTGACATTCGGCTCCGGCTGAGGCTCGGAAGGAGGCGCTTTGGGAGGGGAGGGCTGCAGCCAGTTGCGCGCATCTTCCTGCACCGCGACATCGACCCCGGCTTCCAGCCACCAGCCCAATGCGCTGCGCGCTTCGGCAATGCCGATCGATTGCATTTCCCCGCCCACGTCGCTTTCCTCACCCGCCATTGACGGCGCGGTCAAGGAACGTGCAGGTCAGACGAGTCGAAATGTGTGGACGACGCGACGAGACGCCGGCCGAGCAGTTATATCGGGAGAACGAGAGGAGCGGATGAGCGAACGCGAATCCATGCAATATGACGTAGTTATCGTCGGCGCGGGGCCCGCGGGGCTCAGCGCCGCGATCCGTTTGAAGCAGCTCGCGAACCAGGCCGGGCGGGACCTTTCGGTGTGCATCCTCGAGAAGGGCAGCGAGGTCGGCGCGCATATCCTGTCGGGCGCGGTGGTCGACCCGATCGCGCTCGATGAGCTGATCCCCGACTGGAGGGACAAGGGATCGCCGTTGACCGTGCCGGTGACGGAAAATCACCATTGGGTCCTGACCAAGGGCAAGAAGTGGGAGTTTCCGCACGTCCTCATGCCTTCCTTCATGAACAACAAGGGCACCTACACCTTGAGCCTCGGCAATTTCTGCCGCTGGCTGGCCGGGCAGGCGGAAGAGCTCGGCGTCGAGATCTTTCCCGGCTTTCCGGCCGCCGAACTTCTGTTCCACGAGAACGGCTCGCTGAAAGGCGTCGCCACCGGCGACGTCGGCATTGCACGCGACGGCAGCCATCGCCCCGACTACCAGCCAGGAATGGAGCTCCATGCCCGCTACACCTTCTTCGCCGAAGGTGCGCGAGGCCATCTCACGAAGCGGCTGACCGAGATATTCGGGCTGCGAGAAGAATGTTGTCCACAGGTGTATGGATTGGGAATCAAGGAATTATGGGAGATTCCTGCCGACAGGCATAAGCCGGGGCGAGTGATCCATACCCAAGGCTGGCCGCTCGAGGACGCTTGGGGCGGCGGGTTCCTCTACCACCAGGAGAACAACCAGGTCGCGCTCGGCTTCGTCGTCTCGCTCGATTACGCCAATCCCTATCTCTCGCCGTTCGAAGAGATGCAGCGGTGGAAGACGCATCCGGCGATCCGTGCCGAGATCGAAGGCGGGCGCCGACTGTCTTACGGGGCGCGAGCGATTAACGAAGGCGGATGGCAAGCAATTCCGAAGCTCGTCTTTCCGGGAGGAGCGCTGATCGGCTGCTCCGCCGGCTTCGTAAACGTGCCCCGGATCAAGGGCACCCACACGGCGATGAAGTCAGCCATGCTCGCCGCCGAGGCCGCTTTTGAGGCCATCGCGGAGGAACGCTCGGGCGACGTGCTCGCGACCTATCCCCCGGCGCTTCACAAAAGCTGGGTCTGCCAGGAGCTCCACAAGGTCCGGAACGCCCAGCCGGCAGTCGCCCATTGGGGTGGCATCAAGGGAACGCTCTATGCGGGATTGGACATGTGGCTCAATCAGCTCGGCATCGGCGTTCCCTGGACGCTGAGCCTGCGGCCCGACCATTCGAGCCTTCGCCAGAAGGATCAGTCAAAGCCGATCGATTATCCCAAGGCGGACGGGACACTCACCTTTGACAGATTGTCATCGGTGTTCGTGTCGAACACCAATCACGAAGAAGACCAGCCGGTTCATCTGACGCTCAAGGACGCGGACATACCCACGGCCATCAACCTGCCGGTCTATGCCGGTCCCGAGCAGCGCTATTGCCCGGCAGGCGTCTATGAATTTGTCGACGGCGAGAACGGTGAACCCAGACTCCAGATCAACGCGCAGAACTGCGTCCACTGCAAGACTTGCGACATCAAGGACCCGACCCAGAACATCAACTGGGTCACCCCCGAAGGCGGCGGAGGCCCCAATTACCCCAACATGTAAGCTCCTTGGCGGCGCCGCGCTCGCGGCGGTGCTGTTTGTTCCGACACCGGCAGCGGCGCGCCTCTCGACCGGTGATCCGGCATTGACCTACATCCAGGCGCGGGCGGCGGCCATCAACGGCGAGCATGCGCGAGCGGCGGAATTGCTCACCGCGCTGGTTGATGTCCGGCCAGGCGAGGTTCAGTTCGCGCAGCAGGCGTTGACCGAGGCGCTCGGAGCGGGGCGGATCGACCTCGCGCTCGGCCTCGCGGGCAAGATCCCGCCGGCCAAGCTGTCCACCGATGCCCGGCTTTTGCTGGTAGCCGATGCCGTGAAGCAGCACCGGGTCGACCGCGCGCTGCCATGGCTGAAGGCAAGCGGAGGCAATGGCGATCTCGGCTTCCTCGAGCCGTTGCTCAATGCGTGGGATGCAGCCGAGAAGGGTGACCAGGCGCGCGCTTTGTCGAGCGTCAACCAGATCGCGGCCAACAGCCTCCTCGGCCCACTTCGGAACGAACAGCAGGCTCTCCTACTCCTCAAGTTCCGCCGCACCGCCGAGGCTGAGCCCTTCGCCCGGCGCGCAATCGGTTCCGCGGGCGGACGCGAGACGCGGGTCCGGCTCGCTCTTGCTGACGGTTTCCTTGCCGCCGGCGACCGTGCGCGAGCGAACGCGATGGTCGATGGTATGGGAAGCGATTCCTCGGCTGCCCGTCAGCGAATCCTGGCCGGAAAGCCGAGCGGGGAGGCGATCGACACGAGTGCGAAGGCGCTAAGCGCGGTGCTTACCGCGTTCGGGGGCGAGCTTGCCCGTCTCCAGCGCGCTGCGCCGCCGATCGGCCTGGTGCAGGTTGCGCGCTATGCCGATCCCGGAAACAGTGCGGCGACCGGGCTGCTCGCACTGCTCCTCGACGGTCAGGACCGCTCGGCCGAGGCGCTGGCGCTGCTCGGCACCGTTTCGCCGAACGATGCGCTCATCTCTCAGGTGCGCGACGTCCAGGTCCGCATCCTGACGAACGAGAAAAGGCTCAATGAGGCTTATGCCGTCGCTGCCGCCGCCGCAAAGGACCCGTCTGCGGGAATGAGCGATTATTCGCGTCTCGGCGACGTGCTCGAGGCGATGGACCGGCACGCGGAAGCCGCGGATGCCTTCGGACGCGCGGTTGCATTTGCCAATGCGCAGGGGCTGAAGAGCGAGCTTTGGCCGCTGCTGCTCCTGCAGGCAAGCGCGCTTGAGGAAGCGAACCGCTGGCCGGAGGCGAAGACGGCGCTCCAGCAGGCGCTGGCGGTCGCTCCAGACCAGCCGCTGCTGCTCAACTTCCTCGGCTATGCGAAGCTCGAGCGCGGCGAGGACATGGACAATGCCGAAGCGATGATCCGCAAGGCGAGCGAGCTCGCTCCCGACGATGCGTCGATCACGGATTCGCTCGGCTGGGCCCAGTTCAAGCGCGGCAAGGTCGACGAAGCGATCACGACGCTGCAGACGGCAGCGGAGAAGGACCCCGACCAGGCCGAAATCCAGGAGCATCTCGGCGATGCGCTGTACAAGTCGGGCCGTCGCTACGAAGCACGCTTCGCCTGGCAAGCGGCGTTGGTTACCGCCGAGGACAAGATCGCGGCGCGGGTCAAGGCGAAGCTCGCCTCCGGCCTGACGACCGCCAACGCGGCGCCTTGACCGCGGCCGTCGAGATCGCTCCGGCGAAGCTCAACCTCGCGCTCCACGTCAGGGGCAAGCTCCCCGACGGCCGCCATTCGATCGAGACGATTTTCGCCTTCTGCACGAACGGGGACCGGCTGGCAGGCGAGCCCGCCGAGGACGTTTCGCTGCAAGTGACTGGACCGTTCGGAGCTGAGCTGGCGGACGAGCCGGACAATCTGGTGCTTAAGGCCGCGCGCGCTCTTCGCGAGGCAGCCGGAGTCCACCGTGGCGCCGCGCTTGTGCTGGACAAGAGGCTTCCGGTCGCTTCGGGGATTGGCGGCGGATCGGCCGACGCGGCCGCGGCGCTTCGGCTGTTGACGTCATTGTGGCAGATCGATCCGAAGCGGGCCGAGGACGTCGCTCCGAATCTGGGGAGCGACGTCCCTGCCTGTCTGCTGAGTTTGCCCGTCAGAGGAGAAGGTGCGGGCGACGAGCTTACGCCCATCACCCTGCCGGACGTCGCCGGAACGGCCGTTCTTCTCGTGAATCCGCGTGTACCGCTTTCGACGGCTCAGGTTTTCGTCGGCTGGGACGGCGACGATCTTGGTCCCCTGGGTGACTGGCGCGAGGGACGGAACGACCTTGAGCGGCCGGCGATTGCTCTCGTGCCGCAGATCGGAGCCGTGCTCGGGTGGCTGTCCGCGCAGCCCGGGGCGCGGTTCGTTCGAATGTCCGGCTCCGGCGCGACCTGCTTTGCCTTGTTCGACAGCGAAGGGGCGCGCGACGCCGCCTCGGAAGCCGTGCCGCGCGAATGGTGGCGCCTGGCGACGTTCCTGCGCTAGGGGACCCGCCATGACGGGCCGGCCCATCCTCACCGCCGAAGCCATGCGCGCAGCCGAGCAAGCCGCGATCGGTGCTGGCACGAGCGTCGAGCAACTCATGGAGCGAGCGGGGACTGCGCTTGCGGAAGCCGTCTATCGCTTCGCCGGCCCGATGCCGGTGTTGGTGCTTTGCGGACCGGGAAACAATGGCGGCGACGGCTACGTGACAGCGCGTCACCTTGCACAGCAGGGTGTCGAAGTCCGTGTCGCAGCGCTCGATGAGCCAAAGAGCGAGGCGGCAAAATGGGCGTGGGGGCAGTGGCCCGGCGAAGTCGAGACGCTTGCCGATGCCGCAAGCGCGCCGCTGATAGTCGACTGTCTCTTCGGAACAGGGCTAAAACGCGGCCTTGAAGATATTGCAGTAACAAGTTTTCTTCGACTCTGCGACCAGGCAGTTGTGAGAACTGCCTGCGACGTGCCGAGCGGAGTCGAGAGCGACAGCGGGGCGGAGTTGAGCGATGTTCCGTCGTTCGACCTGACTGTCACGTTCGGAGCGCTAAAGCCGGCACATCTCCTTCATCCGGCAATGCACAAATGCGGCCGTGTGGTGCTGGGCGACATCGGAATAGAAGCCGACACCATCTGGCATGAAATCGCACCTCCGCAATTGCCGCGGCTCGACCCTGGCGGGCACAAGTTCGACCGCGGGCTGGTCCACGCGCTTGCCGGGAAGATGCCGGGCGCAGTCGCGCTTGCCGCGAAGGCGGCCGCGCGCGCGGGGGCCGGTTACGTTCGAGTGAGCACGTCAATGCCCATCCCAAACCTTCCGTCATCGGTGGTGCAGGTCGACACGGCCGAGGTAAATGACGAGCGTATCGGCTGCCTGCTCGTCGGGCCCGGAATGGGCGACATCCCCCAACTCCTGACTCTGGCGCTGACGTCAAAGGCGCCGAAGGTCGTCGATGCCGACGGGATTTCGCACCTCGGCGATCCCGAGCGGCTCAAGGGACAGGACGCCATCATCACGCCGCACGAGGGTGAGTTCAAACGGCTGTTCGGTGAGATAAGCGGCTCCAAGGCAGAGCGCGCGCTGGAAGCGGCGCGAAGATCGGGTGCGGTGGTCGTCTACAAGGGACCCGATACGCTGGTCGCCTCGCCCGACGGCCGGCTCGGCTTCCGCCCGCCCGCACCGGCCTGGCTTGCAAGCGCAGGGACCGGAGACGTGCTTGCGGGCGCGATCGCCGCCATGCGCTCCCGCTCTCTGCCGGCGTTCGAAGCAGCCTGCGCAGGCGTATGGCTGCAGGGCGCTGCGGCAGCAGTCGCCGGGCCGCAGATGATTGCCGACGACCTCGCCGAAGCCGTTCCCGCCGCCATAGCGCTGTGCACGAGCTGATCGTCCGCATCGCCGCGCGCGGCGACGGCGTGACGTCAAGCGGGCGGCATGTGCCGTTCGGAGTGCCGGGTGATGCTTTGCTCGACGATGGAGCGCTCGCGCCGGGCCCGCACCATCAAGATTCGCCTTGCTGTCATTTCCCGGAATGCGGCGGATGCCAGCTCCAGCACGCCGACGACGAGGCCTATCGTGCTTACCTCGTCTCTCGGGTCGAGACGGCGCTTGCGCAGCACGGCCTGGAGGCGCCGATCCGCGAGCCGCACTTATCGCCACCGCGCTCCAGACGGCGGGCAACTCTGCGCGCGTTGAAAGTGGGGAAGGGCGCCCTCATCGGGTTCAATGCCGAGAAATCGCATCGCATCGTCGACATGCACGAATGCCATATCCTTAGGCCCGAGCTGTTCGCGCTAGTCGATCCGCTTCGGCAGCTTCTTGCCAGCCTTCTCCAACCGAAGCGGACGGCAGAAGTCCAGCTAACGCTGATCGACGAGGGCACCGACATCCTGCTCAAGGGTGTTGCGGCAGAGGGCTTGGCGGCGATGGAGGGCCTGACGTCATTCGCATTGTCGCGCGGCCTGGCGCGGCTCAGCCTCGACCAGGGGATCGGTCCTGAGACGATCTTCGAGCCGCAGCCGGCGACTGTCACTTTGTCGGGAAGTCTGGTGACCTTTCCCGTCGGGGGATTCCTTCAGGCTACGGAGGACGGGGAGGGCGCGCTCGTGGCGAACGTGCGGGAAGCGGTTGAGGGATGCCGGTCGATCGCAGACCTGTTCGCTGGTCTCGGAACCTTCGGGCTCGCGACAGGAGCTAGCTATGCCGCGGAAGCCTCCCGGGACGCCGCCTTGGCCTTGAAGCGAGCCGCGCCTTCCATCGCGACAGAGCATCGCGATC